>Ga0126342_10011289_pt1 | contig 15963 bp, 14 predicted proteins | sample Cyp1metagenome_FD_92528 | JGI IMG/M metagenome (GOLD analysis project Ga0126342, IMG submission 92528) | Coral microbial communities from Lord Howe Island, Old Settlement Bay, Australia - Cyphastrea 1 metagenome | ecosystem: Host-associated > Invertebrates > Cnidaria > Coral ... | reverse complement strand
TGGTCAAGACTATGCCCTTTGAAGTTCATCTTCTTTTGCATATCGAAACCATTGAGTTGCTGGGACGAATGTACCGCGAATACAGGTCGCTCAAGGCCGAGCTGGAGGCCCTCAAGCAGGAAGCGAGGCAGATGCGTCGCACTTTCGGGGCCGATTTTGAAAGCTTCACCCCCTGGAACAGTGATCTCATCCCCCTTTTGGGGCTGTTACAGCCCGTGAGCCGGCGACAGAGCCTGATGCACCGGCACAGATTCATCGTCACTGACGGAGCTTCGATTTTTCAGCAACTTTTCAGTTCACATCGCACACATGGCTACCATTTATGGCTACTTTTTTCCTTTTGAAGCTGGATTGGACTTCGTTGCCGAGTTTTCCAATGCAAATTTCCATGCTTGAGCCATCCAAGGATATTGTGAACGGCAGATGCTGTATCCCTTTAGGTCAAAATGATTCGCACTAGTTTGGCATGTCTTTGACTGCTTTGGTTCCTGGTTTCCAAGTACGTTACACCTTGAAAATTCAATAAGGAATGCAACACGTTGGTTTTCAAACAGGTTCAAAAGCGATTTCACTACTGGATATGGTATTTTTGGGGGTTGTAGATTTGTTTAATTTTCCAGTATATTGTATATATTGCCATATTTCAAATTCATTCCCCAAGTGAAGTCGCATACATGATCCCAATATGCAAATGTTCTTTACAGTTATGGCCCTTTGTATACCATTTGTTTTTCGTGAGTAAGTCACCCCATTTATGGAAGAATAACCACATAGAAATAGCAAAAAAAAACTGTCTAGCCATTTATAACTGGTATACAAAGGGCCTTAACTGCATCATCAACCTGTCAAACAATCTATGCACACAGCTGGGATCCACAGTTAAGGCTCTTTATATACAAGTTATAAAAGGTTTGAACTGGTTATACATGGGTTTATATTATTTCACAAATGGGGTTAGCACTGACATATGTATATATATATATATTGCAATGATGGCTGTAAATGGGAAGTACCAATTATATATGATTATAAATGGTTGTGGGGTCATGCTTCCATAAATGGGTTTTTGAATGAGGTACAAGGTGGTGACCCCCCAGTTATAAGTTGGTTTATAATCCCAATAACTAGTTCGATATATCTACCATAAGTCCTAGTGGAATTAGAGTTATGTGAGCCAACTTAGCTATCTTGGGGGCCCCACTTTGTATAAATATGTATGTATGTATATATATATACCCTCTGGTTATTTAACATAGCTATGGAACATATATAATAACTACATTACATCAGTTCTATCAGTGCTATCCCGCGGCCCTCAACCATAAGTGCAACCATCTTTTTCCCAGGTCTTGTTCCGAGATGGCACCGCGGGAGATTTCGCCTTCGAAATCTTGCACCTTGGCGCGCACGGCGGGTCCCCCAGATGTGAGCGTTAGTTGATAATCCCGAGTAACTAGTTCCTCATAAGCACCATAAACCGTAGCTAGTTATTGGAGTTATGTGGCCCCCCAACTTTGCTCGTTTGGGGCCCCCACTTTGTACATATCTATCTATCTATCTATCGATCTATCTATCTATCTATCGATCGATCTATCTTTCTTTCTTTCTATTCTATCTATCTATCTATCTATCGATCTATCTACCTATCTATCTATCTATCTATCTTTCTTTCGTTTTTTCTTTCTTTCTATTCCTATCCTATTCTATTCTATTCTTTTCTTTTCTTTTCTTTTCTATTCTATTCTATTCTATTCTAGTCAATTCTATTCTATTCTATTCTATTCTTTTCTATTCTATTATATCTATCTATCTAGTATATATTTAGTATATATAGTATTTATATATATAGTATATATATCTATACACATACTACACATATATATTTACACACTACATATATATATATATGTATACATACATACATACTACACGTAAAGCCAACAGTGATCTTCAGTGATCTTCACCAGTCATATCATCTTACCTTCGGTTCTTGGTTCGGTTTCTGGCAGTGATGCCTTGGTGGCTCATCCGACGGTTTTTTTTCAGCGTTCACCCCAGTGATTTAGATGGGATAAGGAGTGGGTTAATGTGGGTAAAACAATGTTTTTTTCTTTACGGAATCCCCATTTTAAAGGTGACAAATCGCCATTGTTTGATAGTTAAATCATACAAAGTGGGGCCCCCGTTTACGATAGCTAAGTTGGTTAATAACTCCAATTTCACAATGGTTTATGGTACACAATCAACTATAGTTACTGGGGATCATAAACCTTTTTTTTACCACCCATCTGGGTAAATTATAACGACCGAACCCTGTTCTCCCTAAGCCTGAAGTCATGGTTAATTTTAGGGAAATCATCCCCTTTTATGGCCGCAAGATTCTGATTAGTGAAATATTATAATTTACCCAGACCCATATGTTGAGGGTTTCTACACCCTATGAAAATGGTGATGACTGGGGGATGGTTTCTGATTGTTTTACCCACATCAATCCACTAAAAGTTATAACCCACGAACCCACGAAAATCGTGGTAGGAACTCGCCACCAAGTACTCTTCAGTTCGTCAGATGACGACTCGATGGGTATAACTAACGATGTCGGCGGATAACCCCACAAGTTGGGATATGTCGGGATATGACCGCGACATAAATTGAGGTAATATACCCATAGAAATAGTTGATTTACCGAACTTAAAAATGGTGATTTTCTATAGTGATGTTAGTGTACCAGAGGGTATTCACTTAGTTGGAACTGCGCACTTGGGGGCGCCCATTTGTTCTTGAAAAGGAAGAGAAACTGTTCGCAGCTATCGAGAAAGGGTTCGTGTTGACCCAAGAGGCTGTGATTTTTTTTGGAAAGAATCACAGCAAGGCCATTCGTACTTGCCAGGACGACCTTCACTCAATTGGGAGCGAGGTCTCAAGTAAAATGATTTCTGACAAGCACCTTCTGTCCCAAATCAATGAGCAGTTCAAGACTTTGACCAGGATAGCATGGACTCTGAATGGGAGTCGCAACGAATCCCAAACGAGCCTGAAGAGTATCTGCAACCAGATGCTGGTCACCCAAAAAAAAGTTCAGGAAGAGCTGGTCTGGCATTCTCCTATTAAAGCCCACTCAAATCCATTCAAATCCACATTTTCCCAGCAAGTACTGCAGATTGCTGAAGCTGGACGCCACATGAGAGGCAGGGAAGCCCCTTTTACCACGTCTTAGATGGTAAAGATAACTGTATATATATATATATTGTTGAAATTTTTGGTTACGTGTGTATAGCATTTTTTGCAGTATAGGTACAACGTGGGCCCCAAGATACTAAGACTTTGATTTATGGTACTTATATGTACTTATAACTATGGTTGCTGGGGTTTCTAAACCAACTTATAAGTGGAGGGCCCCACATTGTATAAGTCAGTTATAAACCCATTTATGCAAGTATCCCTCTATTTTTTATAAGGTACTCATAACTATAAGGTATTTATAACTATAAGGTACTTAAAAGGTACTTATAATCAATGGCCATTTCAGGAACCTAAATTGGAGGTACCTACCATATATAAGGCCTATCTTTTAGGCCTATGTAAGGGGATAAACCCCCAAAATATGGCCAAACATATGGCACTAACGCACCTCCATTTTAGGATCCTGGAGATCTCCCATTGATTATAACTATTTACCAACTTAGAACTGGGGGGCCCACCTCTGCGCGCTCATCACCTGGCTCTGTATCACAGGGATTGCTTGCCAGCACCAGAAATACTTGGGAAGCATCCCACGTTTAATATGGCCTATATTTGCTGCTTGGTGGTTTGGAACATGAATTTTATTTTTTCCGTTCAGTTGGGATAATTATCATCCCAACTGACGAACTCCATCATTTTTCAGAGGGTAGGTCAGTTTGGTTAATATGGCGTTTAAAGCACTTAAGCACTTACGATTCATGGGGCACGATGCACGATGCCGATTTTCACAGGTGGTCTGGCCGTCTCCAGTCATGTGGAAAAAACCGACTGCCACCATACACGTTTTCCCAAATCATGAATACCCATGATTGGGATGTGTTTATTGATTTTATCCATATTCCCACCCTTAATTTGTGGTTCACCAAAATCATGTTCCCCCCCCAAAAGAAAGGACTTACCCTCTGGTAATGACTAACAGTTCGCTATTGAAAATGGACCATAGAAATAGTTGATTTACCTGTTAAAAATGGTGGTTTTCAATAGCTATGTTAATTTACCAGAGAGTAAATCCTTTTTTGTATCCTTTTTGTTTTGACATACGTGTGGAGCTCAGTTGAATGTGTCAGATGTCGTGTCTTTGCGGCCCTTACCATGCCCGGCAACTATATGTTTGGTCTATGGCCCTTACCATGCCCGGCAACTATATGTTTAGTCTGTGGCCCTTACCATGCCAGGCAACTATATGTTACTGTTTGGTGGTCATACTTGTATGTTGGTTACATGTTTGCACTGCAGTATGCATATTATAATATATGTATGTATAATTATGTATATATATATATCATTGTTCATCATTGTAGGTTGGGAAAGGGGCTTTATGTTGTGAGAACATGTGTTTCTATATATATATATATACACACTGCGCCATGTATGTATCTACAATATATATATATATATATATTTATTTATATATATATATATACAAGTTGCAGTATACATATACTACAGCATGTATGTACAATGTGGGCCCCCTCAGTTATAAGTTGGTTTGTAAACCCCAGTAACTATAGTTATAAATACCATAAACCATAGTTATTGGAGTGATGTGAACCCCAACTTAGCTATTGTTTGGGGGCCCCACTTTGTAGAATGTATATATTGGGTATATGGGTCAAAATTAGGTACCCCAAAATTATGGATGGTTAATACTAAACTAGACATTCACATCTGTGGTCCCACATCGGTCTTCCATTTTGACCCACATCCAATATGTAGACGACATGACATCCAATTCTACATCTCCATGAAAGGTTGCTGTTCCCAGGAAAGTCTTGCGCGACATTTGTGCTCAAGATCCAGAGGCTTGTTCCAGCGCTGTGCGGAAGCTTCAAAGCCCAGCGCTGTTGAAACGGAACCCTAGGAAAACTATAGGAAAACCATAGGAAAACCATAGGAAAACCATAGGAAAACTATAGGAAAACCATAGGAAAACTATAGGAAAACCATAGGAAAACTATAGGAACACTATGGATGTAATGGATTGATATGGATATGTACAGTTATGGCCCTTTGTATACCAGTTTTTTGAGTCAGTGACATAACCCCATAGAAATGGAATTATAACTCTATAGAAACAGCCAATTTATAATCATTTAAAGCTGATCAACGGCCAAACAAGCGTCAGAGAAAAGTGTTTCAACCAAGTGTTCCCCTGTGATTTAATCATCTATCAAGATGGGTTTAGGAGACACTGCTGCAATAATGGCGTTGGCCCAAAATGATTGGAATTCACTTCATTACATTAACATAGCGAACTGGAAAATGACCATTTTTGGTAGGTAAATCATCTATACATGGCCATCATGGCCCATGTTTGGGTTATTGCTGCTGATATCTAGGCCTCGGTACAAAGTAGAAAAAACATCGAAATTGATTTGTTCATTGCTAATGACGAACAAAACATGAGTGCACAATCAGGAAAATACAGTGACATTGTTGGAATACAGCTGGTGATGGGTAGTGTAGTGCAACTCGATATGTTGCAAATTTCATGGACATATCTAGAACCAGCTGAACTTGTTTTGTTGCAGGATATCTGGGATACCGGGATGGGCAATTTTAACCCGACTAGCCAAAATGGCCTCCAATCTACAAACGCCAAAAGCGTTCTCTAACAACAGAAGAACACCCAAAATCGAAACCTGGAAACCTGCAGTTAAGGCCCGAGTTATACCAGTTATAAATACTAAGAAAACCCAATTTATAGAATGTATAATCCCATAGAAATAACAAGTTATAACTAATAAATGGCCATAACTGTGGAAACTGTGAGGTCAATATCCTGGATGATGATTTTGCGACCGAAACCTGGATAACCTGGGACATTTCCAGAGTCTCAGAGGTTTTTGAGGTTCAAAAGGGAGAGCAGTTCAAGCTTACAGGTACTTGGTGGCTCATCCCACGAATCGTAAGTGGGTTATAACCCCAGTTATAAATGGGATAAGTAGGCTTAATCCACTTATAATTGGGGTTAAAACCCACTTACGATTCGTGGGATGAGCCACCAAGTATACCTTCTTTTGGGGTTGGAGACTCAACGCCACTTTTGGCCACTGAATGAGCCTTAGTTTGCAGCGTCGCCTCATGGAGCGGACGATGGATTCAGATGGGAAATGAGTGGTCAACCGAGGACGCTCCACTCGCCATGTCACTCATGCCCTTCGTTTCTTACCGGTCTCTTACGACATCTCCACTCACTCCTTTCCTCGTTCGGTTACGGAAGGCATCGGTAACGGTCGATCTCTTCTCTCATGTTTTTTCGTACCCATTCCCTGGGTTTGTGCCCTAGATTTTCTGTTATCGCTATCGCACTACACCCGATCATATCCTTGCCAAAAATGATTGGTAAATCGGCTGTGAATCCATTCGTACTTTGGATTTGTTTTCTTCCTATTGAGAATTTTACAATCCCAATTGACTTTCATATTTTTCAGAGGGGTAGGTATACCACCAACCAGATAATGATTATCATTTTGTTTGGCTAGTGTTTTGCGCAACGGTTCTTATAAAGTTCACTTGCCAACCACGTGGCAGAATCCGTTCATGGGATGAAACGGAAATTTGTGATAGGAAAAGCAGGCTGAACTGTGGAAAGCCGTGGGTTTCAAAACATTCCCTTAAACCAATCTCAAGCTTAAGTTTCCGTGAGAGAGTACTAGTTACTAGTTTCAGCAAGTTTGGTCGCTTAAATCCCCTTGGGAGTACAGTTCCACTTATAAAGTGAATTATATCCCAGTTATATATGGGATATCCCAAGTTATATAGGAGTTATGAGCCACTTACTATATAACTCTGATGCGCATATCTAAGTTTCACTTATATTGTCTAAAAGTGTCACCATGGTTCACTTTTTTTTTTCACAAACCACTTACTGGGATGACATAATGGTATATTTCACCAGGTTCGGTGGCTGAAATCGCCCTTCTCCGGAGGCGCAATGTCTGCTGCTCTGTGCGAAGTCGGAGTTGAGAAATCCCATGGTGGCAGAGAAGGTTCGACTCGAGGCCGCCCGAACTTCGGCCTGAACTTCTTGCAGTTAAGGCCCTTTACCAGTTATAAGTACTAAGAAAACACCATTTATAGAATGTATAAACCCATTTATAACCAGTTATAACTAATAAATGGCCATAACTGTGGAACTTGTCTGGTTGGTGGTTTGGAACCTGAATTTTATGTTTCCATATATTGGGAATTTCATCATCCCAACTGACAAACTCATATTTTTTCAGAGGCGCAGGTATACCACCAACCAGATGTGGTGAGGTGGTAGCATCGAAATCGCGAGATGATGTTGGTGCAAATAGATGCTGGTTAGTGAATTCTATGGTTGATTTGGGGGATATAACTTGATATAAATCAACCATAGTTAAGTAACCAAACAAAACTGTGAATTCTATGCTTGATTTTTGGGATGAACTATGTTGATTGAATCAACCATGATTGATATTAAACGATAGTTCATGAGGTTTTAAACCAACGTTGACATCACGGGCTGGGGCCCCCGTCCCATGTGGTGAAAGATATAAAACAACATGGGTCAAAATGTTGTCCCAAGAAAGACCCCCCCCGAAATCATACCCTCTGGTTATGACTAACATAGCCATGGTATAGATGGCCCATAGAAATAGATGGTTTACCAAACTTAAAAATGGGTGGATCTTTCCATGGCTATGTTAGTCACAACCAGATGGTAGGTTTTGGTTGTTTTTGGTGATATTGTATGGTTCAAAACATGGCAGATATCGAGTTGGAGTTGGAGTTTGATGAGTTGGAGTTGCTATAGATTACTAGACCAACTCAACCAACTCAGGGGACCGTCCCGTGGCCCCTTGCTTCGAAACGGTGAGTGTTTTTTCTTTTGCTATACTGTAATTATTGTGAAATAGACCAACAGGCTGAAAGACATATTATATTGCAGGTTAAACCCGATGAACCAATGATAAATGGATATTTTTGGCAAACTAAAGCACATTGTAGAACAAAATGAGCACATGTCAATTGTGTCTTGCGATTACGAATTCCTTACATAGTGTCATGGAGTTATTACCATGTGCTTTTTTTTCCGGATGGTGTTTCTTGTCGTTTGGTGTCGATTTGGGGTCACCCTTTTTTTGTATGTATTATTCACCCCTGGGTCCAGAAAGAATGTTCGGAAGGAACGTCAAGTTGGTGCATTGCAAACATATCCCAAAAATATCCACGCACTCGACGGCCCAAAATCATCCAAGAGATTTGTCTTCTCAGCCTGGCATTTCAACGGCCTTGTCGATGGCAAAAGATCATACTCGATCCAAGTGGGCAAGAAGCCAGCTCTGAAACCAGTGCCAGAATCAAACACAACTCGACTAATTAATTACAGTTATTGTGTACCTTAACTTATGTCTAATTTACTACAGAATTAATTAATCAGAATTACTGCATGAATTACTGTGATTCACCAGTACGATTTACATCGATTTACATCGATTTACATAGTACTAATAGTACTAATCGTACTAATAGTACTATTAGTGCTATGAATTACTAACGTGCTGAACCCAATCATAAACCATCCCCAAAATCACATCTTCGTCGGCAGGACCCTGCGCTTGATGAGGTGGGCTAATTACAGGGTTGGACCCTGTGGATGTGGCACTAGCCTAGGTGGAGACCGAAGCAAAGCCAAATGGTGATTTTGCCAAGTAAAATATTCAGATTCCTTCGGATTTATATGGATATAGAAGTTCAAAAAAAAAATGGCGCGATGTTGGTAAACACAACTATACAATAACACAACTAGGTTATAGACGTTTTATATATATATATAGGGCTTATTCACCAACGTTGACATAACTTGGAAGCCCACCTTCAGCCAATTGGGATCATCATCCATCACCTGTTACGACGTAGTTAGTCCTCCAGATTCCAGGGGGGTTTCCATCAATGAGGCTACCCAACATGCAGTTAAGGCCCTCTACCAGTTATAAGTACTAAGAAAACCCCATTTATAGAATGTATAAACCCATTTATAACCAGTTATAACTAATAAATGGCCATAACTGTGGATAATAATGGAAACTAGTAATAATGGAAACATCAATGAGGGTACCCACCATAGTTTATATGGATGCTTTTTCATAATCCCTAGTGATCCAAATACCCTCTGAGAAGGTGTTCAGACCCCAAAAAGCAACTCCAAATACAGTCTCAGAAGTTGTTTGGAGCTGTAGGGAATGGAAAATCCGAAAATAAAAGAATGATAACTTCGGGATTACCCCGCCAACAATAGATCTGGCTAAATTATGTTGCGACCGAACCCTGTTCTCCCGAAGCCTGGAATCATGGTTAATTTTAGGGAAATCATCCCCTTTTATGGCCGAACTATTCAGGTTAGTGAAATATTAAGGTTTACCCAGATAAATGGGGATTCCCCAATAGCTGGATGTTTTTATATAATGGAAAATCCATCTATAAATGAATGATAACTAAGGGTACCCTCATTTAAGGAAACCTCCATATGTCAAGCAGCACGAATATTTAAGCCAAAATCTCATAGTATTTAAGCTAATCATGAAATACTATTGACACTCATGAACAAATATATTTAAGCTAATCATGAAACAGTTGATTACGCCAAACATCTCATAATTATTTCAGCAGCATGACATACTTTAGGAACATATTCATCATATCTCCGACATTTTCATGGAATATTTATCAGGATACGGATGTTTTTTTTTTTTTTTTAAACATTTTTATATAGCCACAATGTGGGCCCCCCCAGTGATGTTTGTTGGTTTTATAATCCCCAGTAACTAGTTCGTTATTTGCGTACCATAAACCATAGTGAAATTGGAGTGATGTGAACCCCAACTTAGCTATCATAAATCAGCGATTAAAATCCCATGAAATCCCCATTTTCCTATGGTTTTTCCTATGATTTTTCCTTGGGGGCCACCACATATAGCTATCGATTTTCACAGTTTTTTTTACAGCCAGATTTCTCGGGATGCTATGGGACGGTTATCGTGTCTTTCAGTTTTTGGCCGGAAATATCAGTTATTTTTATCAATGGCCATGCAACAGGGTTTATGAGGGGTTTATGAGTGGTTTATGGTGATTGATACAGTTAAGGCCCGAGTTTATATCAGTTATAAGTACGAATAGAAAACCCCATTTATAGAATGTATAATCCCATAGAAATAACCAGTAGTTGTAACTAATAAATGGCCATAACTGTAATGATTAACCAAATTGGATTTATCAATGGCAATTATCAATGTGGTCATTCCAGGATCCTAATGGGGATATAATGGGGATCTATTATGGGGATATTATGGTGATAATATATTTTTCTAATAGTAAAAATTACAAATATAATCAATGGCCATTTCAAGAGCCGATTGATTGGAGGTACCGATTCCATATATTTTTGGCCTATTTTTAGGCCTAAATTTCAGGGAATATCCCCAGAAAATATGGCCAAACATAAGGTACGTTTACGTACCTCCAATTTAGGAACCTGGAATGGCCATTGATTTAATGATTTTTTCTATGGCCATTCCTACGGGGCTATGATTCCATTTCTATGGGGTTAGTTTATAAGTTATAACTGACTCAAAAAGCTGGTATACAAAGGGCCATAACTGTACATACCCATATCAATCCCATTACATCCATATGTTCCTATAGTTTTCCTATAGTTTCCCTATGGTTTTTCTAGGAATGTTTGTTCATCCATACGATGTCTCTCAGGATGCCAAGACTCCCTGAAGATCGAAGATAGTACCACTTACCCTCTGGTAAACTAACACAGTGAACTGGAAAATCACCACTGTTTATAGGTAATTCAATGTAATTCATCTACAAATGGGCCATGTTCCATAGTTTTGTTAGTTTATTGGATGGTAAGAGTCTTTGAAATAGCAATATATATATATACAATAATACAAATATTAAACATGCTGACACACACACAATTTTGGAGCATGGATGTATCACCATTTTTACTACTGAGGTCATTTATATAATTGTTTTCCCATGCCTTGGCCCCTTGCAACATGCCTGGCATAGCACCATAGCACCAGGCACTTCAAAGAGTGCACATCAAATACATTTCCGACGCGCCGGTGTCTTGCCATTTTCTGGAAAATTGAAATCCAGAAATGGGGCAGGGGAAAATGGGAGTCATGTTTTTTTTTGGGGTCATCTTAAGCAAATCCAAGTAAATTAAGTAAATGAATAGTTGGAGGCTGATTGTTTTTAGATGTTTTTAGTTTTAGTTGATATTATATCCTAAGTGTCATGTGTTTTAGCTGATTTTAGTCCGTTTTTCAGGTGATGAACTTGTGAAAAGAAGGTAAAGATGGGGAAAACTGGCGAGGATGCTACGATGATGGGCCTCTGAGAAAACACATGAACTACTTGTGGATTTGGTATAGAAACGACAGCGGAGAGTCGTAGATCCTACTGTGGATGGGCCAGCGAAATCCTGCACCACCAATTTGGGATGGTTGAAACCCTATAGATAATGGGATTTTGCCCATTTATCAAGTGGTGATTGGATTTCGCAACCATCCACAGTTGTTGCTCGTAGCTGGTTGTCTCTACCGCTGTCACACAGCACTAAAGTCAAAGGCGGAAAAAATCCACAGTTGTTGCACGTGCACTTCAGCACTTATCGAGTCACTGAATTGCTGGGTTTTCTTTTCTTTCGGCCTGGATTTGATTGTTTTTGAAGCCAGGATTTAAGTATAGCATTTAAGTGGTTCTTTTTTTTTTAGAGGTACCACATTTCATGGCAATCTGGGGATATGTGAGTATTACTGGTTTACTTAACTTAAGTTTTATTAATGCGTTTAACTTGCAGATTATTTCATGTCTGAGCGATACCCATTGGCCGTGCTTACGCATGTTGGAACAATGATGAAGCGAAAGGGGAGTTCACTGAAGTTTAGAGGATGCCATTGAAGGCTTTTCACACCCCCAACATGGCATCATTACACAGTGGGGCGGGCCCCCAAACGATAGCTAAGTTGGTCAATAATTCTGATAACTATATGCTTTATAAAGTACTTATGACTGTAGTTACTGTTTTTTTTACCAACGTTCACAGAAAACGTGGCTGGGTGGCCCAACATTGGATTCGAATGGGATGAATATCGCCGGAGTTGTGGCTTCCTCCTATGAAATCATACAATTCCCTAGCCAAGCGTCTGTTTGATTAGTGGATGGTCTACCGTCATCACCCCCAACAGTTAAGGCCCGTTACGTTATACCAGTTATAAGTACAACAAGAAAACCCCATCAGAATAGACTGCTGTTAATCCCATAGAAATCACCGGTTTGTTCACTAATAGCCATGGCCATAACTGCAATTTGTTGGTTTTATATCATGAATACCTCGTGGTTGGTGAAATCCCCCGTTGGCTCAATATGTTAAAATCCATTGCTTTATTGGGCGGGTAGATCCGACATGATCCACCATGTTTTGCTGATTGCACTTATGGCCATGGCTATTATTAGTGAACTAACTAGTGATTTGTATGGGATTATACAATAGTATACATTCTATTTTGATGGGATTTTCTATTCGTACTTATAGCTGGTATAACGTAACGGGCCTTAACTGTAGAACTATCTATTATTTCTTATAAATGGGGTTATAAGTACTTATAACTGGGTTTTCTTAGTACTTTCCACCATGTTTTGCTGATTAGGTCCAAGTATTTTCTTTCTGACATTCACTCTTATCTTTGGTGAAGTCCCTTCTTTGTTGGTTGATTAGATCCTTGTTGTTGGTTGTTTGTGAAATATCCTTTTTTGGGAGGTCGGATTCAATTTTTAATGTTTAATTTAATTTGCATCTATGGACATGGAACTGTTAAAACAATGTTAATCAAAATAAACATGGTCATATTGTTGTTTTCCTTTTCTCTGCGAAATTGAACCTGTGAAACATCGTAAAATTCTCCAGCTCTGCTGGTTCATTCCCGATGATGATCGATGAACCAAACAGCACACCTTTGATGTTGTTTGGTGAAAGCAGCATTTTATCAAATGTAGATTTCTTTAAATGGTGTTACCCAAACGGATGGTTTATCATGGACCGTCCTATTAAAATTGATGATTGGTGGTACTCCTCATTTTAGCAAACCCCAGATATAGTTAACATTAAATCACCCATTACATTGCCATTCTTGAGCCGATTTAATCCCCTCTAATTTTAGGGTGGTGAAATTCATTGAAATTCCGAATTTGGCCAACTCAATCCTAATCATCTATACAGTTATCGTACTTATAAGGCAGTAAGTCACTCCATTTATATCCATTTTTTGAATAATAACCACATTTATAACATTTTATAACCATCTATTTCTGGTAAATCGCCTTCATTGTATGAAATTCATTAAACCTATTTAACTGGATGAACATACGCACACAAATACACTAAGCCCTGTTGTTGAAAGACTATATGGGAGTAGAGTGTACACTAAGCAATAAACATATACACACATTATATTGGGTGATGCTCACAACTCACAAAATTATTTGAATTCGTTTCTTGACCACACTTAAAACCCTTTCCAAGTTGTAGATTGTGCTTTCTTTTTTAAAGAAGTTATCATTCCATAAATGGAGTTAGAACATTTGTCTGGTAAAGGGCTATAATTGCAGGCAGTTCTCACAAAGCAGGGTCCCCAAACGATAGCAAAGTTGGTGCAAATTAACATCAAATAACTATAACTAGGTGAAATTCATGGTTTATGCTACTTATAACATCTAAAGTATCATCTAAAATAACGAGTCGTAGTTTTATCGGATGTCAATTTTGGGTGAACCATGCAGTTAAGGCCCGAGTTATACCAGTTATAAGGACTAACAAAACCCCATTTATAGAATGTTTTTTATCCCATAGAAATAACAAGTTAGTTCACTAATAGCCATGGCCGTAACTGTGGGTTTCACCAAACGGTACCCTCTGGTAAACTAACATAACTATGGAAAATTACCATTTTAATGGGAAAACTCACTATTTCTATGGCCATTTTCAATAGCAAACTGTTAGTTTACCAAAGGGTAAACCAAACACATCAGGCCCCGGCGACCCGGCGATCGCGCCGCCGAGGTCTCGCAGCTGTTGGCGCTCCAAGCGCTGCCCTTTCGGCCCAAAGTGGTGGCCACATCGGGCGCCGCTGCGCAGGATGGGGGGGCCCTGGGGGTGGCCTGAAAAAAGTGGCTGAATTCTATGGTAAATGGGGATTGAACTGAGAAAAAACTCAGAAAACATTGTGATTTTTGATATGGGATTTTTTTAATCGCTGATTGTTGATAGATAAGTTGGGGTTCACATAACTCCAATAACTTTGGTTTCTGATACTTATAACGAACTAGTTACTGGGGATTATAAACCAACGTTGACATCACTGGGAGGCACCATCCTGCGGGTTTGTTTCTTGAAATCATGGGGATTCTTGGTGGCGAACTACCCACTTAGTCGTCGTGGGCTCGTGGGTTAGTTCACCCCAGAGATAAGTGGATGAACCCTCAATCACTGGGGTGAACTAACCCACGAGCCCACGACGAGCCGTGGGTAGTTCGCCACCAAGTCATGATGATCATAGCCTTCCAAATTTTATCGGATTTTCAATGGGATTGAATGGAACTATGCAGGATTTGCTGAGTTCTGCAAGCAAATCCACGGCATGGTCATGGATCGGTAGGTGAGGCCCCAAAGTGAGATGTTTATTGGAACCCCATTAATACATACAGGTAAGGCCCGAAATACCAGAAATGAATGGTTATAAATTGTTTTACATTGGGTTATTATTCCACAAATGGGGTGACTTACTGACTGAAAAAACAGGTATATTTTGGGCCATAACTGTACCAATACTATAATTTATATAATTCCTAATCATAGATAACCACTAGTTGGTGGTTTAGTACATTTCTTCTTGCTGCGAATGGAATTTTGATGAGCACTTTTGTGGCATGATATATATGTAAAGCCCTCAAGTCAGGTTGTCTTCATTTTATCTAAGATTGGCAACACGGCTTAGTCAATGTGCGCGACAAAGTATGAACAAGGCAGGGTATCTAAGATTGCTGATGCTGCTTCATCAACTCATATTGGATCGTGAACGATAAAATATTGACAACAACATAATCAGCATTTCTTAGGGCAGAAAACACAATTAATCATCAACAAAAGTACTTAAAAGTGTGGATGTAGCAATAGAAAAAATACTTTACTTCGTGTGATCCCCACCATGACATTTATACATTTTGTTACTGGCAAATCTTCTGGCATTCTATCTGACATTTTATCTGGCATTCTATCTGGCATACCTTCTGCATTCTATTTGGCATATCTTCTGGCATATCTTCTGGCATATCTTCTGGCATTCTATCTGGCATATCTTCTGGCATATTATTTGGCGAATCTTCTGGCATTCTATCTGGCAAACATTCTGGCACTTTATCTGGCATACCTTCTGGCATTCTATCTGGCATATCTTCTGGCATTCTACCTGGCATATCTTCTGGCATATGTTCTGGCATTCTATCTGGCATTCTATCTGGCATATCTTCTGGCATTCTATCTGGCATATCTTATGGCATATTATCTGGCAAATCTTCTGGCATTCTATCTGGCAAACATTCTGGCACTTTACCTGGCATATCTTCTGGCATTCTATCTGACATTTTATCTGGCATTCTATCTGGCATACCTTCTGG
>Ga0126342_10011288_pt1 | contig 15963 bp, 13 predicted proteins | sample Cyp1metagenome_FD_92528 | JGI IMG/M metagenome (GOLD analysis project Ga0126342, IMG submission 92528) | Coral microbial communities from Lord Howe Island, Old Settlement Bay, Australia - Cyphastrea 1 metagenome | ecosystem: Host-associated > Invertebrates > Cnidaria > Coral ... | reverse complement strand
GCCCCCTGCATGTCTGAATTAAAATTCAGTTCTTATTGTCGCCACATATTGTCTTCCTTGCTTCGTTGTACGAAATTGTAAAATATCCGTATGTTATAACGGGTTTCACACACACACACACGCAAGTGGTACTTAAACAGCAAAAATAATGTCAATGTCCCCACTTGGTTGGTGCTTCCTTCTGTAGCTACCTTCCCATGTGGGAATCAGGAAGGGAATTGCCTCATACGTTTTCACGAGGGGTTCAAACCATTGTGGTTGCTTAATTTTCCTTCCTTTGTAGGTTGCTTGGTCAAACATCACCACAAGCTCGTGCTCCCCATGTATGTTTATAGTTCAGTCTAATTGGATTGCTATATCGACCATAAATCCAACCGTTCTTGCAGATATAAACCAATGTAGCTATCTTGGACACCTGTTCCGGCAGGCACAACAGCAAATGAGGATAAATGATGATAAATGGGTGTTCAGGTGAATTTTCCCATCATCCAATTCTCCGTCAATTTACCCAATTACTCCCTTCGCCATGGAGAAACAGCATGCTGCATAGGAGTACTTGTGAGTGATTCATTTGCTCAATCAAGGTTTGGCAACAAACAGTGTTCAATCGTATGCTCAGTATGTTTGCGTGTGCTAATTCCTCAAACTTTGTTTCAATGATTTTGTGGTAAGATGACACCAGGATGAAATCTCACTTGGGTCCCCGCCACAGCAAAATGGCCCCAAACCATGGCTTCACGGACTTTTCACGGTGAAGATAAAACCACCGAAACCACAAGGTGGCGCTTGCCAGTGAAATGTTTGTTGGTGCATGTTACCCCCCAACTAGTTTGATATAGTTCGATAGATCTGCCATAAACCCGACAGTTATTGGGTTTTTTAAGCAACTTGGCGTTCGCACCCGTGCGGCACCACCCTGAAATTATTATACATTGTTGGGGGATATGTTGGGGAATTTTGGGGATATATCCCGCGGTATTCCTGCTACTATCCCATTCATATCTAAGCTTAAGTGAGCTACCGAACTGGGGCACCATCTTCCATGATATGAAAATTACAGGTATATCTGAGGAATTTACCCAGAATATCCCCAGAAGTTATAGTTCCAAGTTATATTCAGAGAACCATTCATAGACATAAACATGCAATTCTTAGGAATCCAGTGACCAGGTGGATATATGTTTTTTTCTCTGGATGATATTAGTGTTTGTTGTCCAAATTGCTGTTATATTCAGTATATATATATACATATCTGAGGAATTTCCCCATGAAATGGGAGTTATGGCCAATATCCCACAAAAAAATATTTAATATACCATATGTGGTATATATATATATTCATATCCCCCTATAACACACTTCCCGGAAGTATCCCCAGTTGAATGGGAGTTCTACAAAGTTCCAAATCCATTTAACTCCCCAAAAAATCGCAAGTATATCTCTAGGAACTACTAGTACCAGTTATATACCTAATTTTTAGACACCTGCCTAAACCCTTCCCAGAATCTTCCCTGAAACGCAACGCGTCAAACGATGGTTTCGATGGGAGCACGGCACCATATGGCACCAGGCCACCCTTGGCCATGCCAATACCCGCCAGTGCCTTTGGCCTTGCGCAGGCTGGGCTGGATTCAGCTGAATAAATGCATGATTTGTTTATTGTATTGGAATGTCATGGGAAATATTTTTGGAAATATCCCATAAAAATGCGGTTAACTTATAGAATTGGGAGCTGATATATCTGGACCGCTGATACTTTAGTGCAACTGATTGTATATATGATGATATCTACTACTGAGTAACCCACCCCCCAACCCCCCACCTATCTCAGATTGGCCATGGCTTGTCCCACTACAGATGGTATGGGTATGGCTCAAAAACAGGCTAGCCTGCCATGTAGTTCTAAAATGGATACACATTGGTTAAACAAGATTGGGCAACATCGTGGTGTTGGGAGCTTTGTGAATTTTGATGAACTCTTTAGTTCTTGGTAAGTTTATTTGCTTAATAATTCTTTGTTGAGTCCGTGGTTCCAGGGATTATGACTCTTTAAATTAAGTTAAGACCATACTTGGATTTGTTCGGAAATAGGCTATATCCCGGCATTGCCGTTTTGATGCAGGATTTGATGATACAGCAGTAGAATTAAACAAATGCAGTGTTTGTTTGGAACAAGTCTTTGCGGTTTCTTTGGAAATCTGTGTTGCTAATTCGCTAGGTTTCGTTGTAGGCTAAAGAAATACCATATAAATGCTCTAGCTAATTACTGTTGGTCTTTCATTCAGCAGATATATATCATGATATATCCATCACGAACTCACTTGAGAGTCAACCTGGTGAATAAACCAACTTAGGTATCATTTGGGTGTGGTGTTGTCTCACAATTCAGAACACCTCCAGGTGCTTCCAGGCCCAGGTCAATCAAGATTGGTGGGTCCCGCACATCCAAGTAACAAATCTACATGAATCTCGGATGGTTACTATATATATATATTATAGTAGTATATTTTCTTTATGACTTCATGTTTATGATATATGTCATATATGTTGAGATAATAATCATGTTTTTACCGGCCAAAGTGGATGTGTCTGAAAATAAGGTACCCCCCCCCCAATTCAATCGGATGAGGATGATGATGATGATGATGATGATGATGTGTTTTTCCTGTTTAAATGGCGAGAAATGGACATATCCCCGGTATGCCCCCTTTTCACACAGACCCAAACCTCGTACGTTACTATATTCATCTCCGCTGCCGCTGATGCCGCCGATAGATCCATTCGTTTCATTCGGACGCGCCATGGTTCCCTGGTCCCGTCTAGATCCAAATATGACACCCCAAAAAGTACAAGATCGTTGGAAAGGTCCATTCGAAGACACATGATGAGAACTGTTGTTTAAACGTATATCATGTATTTATAGAGTTACTTCATGTTATTTCTATAATCTTTCTATTCTCAAGAAACTTGGCAGAAGCAAGTCACAGCAAGTTTTTTATCTGATCAAGTGTCATTGTTTCTTTTGTGTCCTTTCTTGTTTCTGGGCGCTGGAACGGTTACCATCCGGGGCGGTCCGCCATTACCATGTCGCTGCCAAAGCCCCCGTCCAGCATTGCCAATGGCTCGGGAACACAGTGGAAACGTGGGGAAACTGAGTGTTCTGGGTTATGAACATTGCCATACTGTATAATGTACCCTCTGGTGAACTAACATAGCAATTGAAAATGGCCATTTATAGTGGATTTTCCCATTAAAAATTGTGATTTTCAATTGCAAAATGTTAGTTCACCAGAGGGTATGTGTGTTTTGTTTGGCACATTTTTGCACATTGAGCTTTTTTCGGGGTATCACTGTATCACCAAGCCACTTAGCGCATGGTGAGGGCATGGGTCACTGTGATATTATTCAGTGGCAGGGCCACAAGAACTTGTGAACGGAATGGTGAACGAATCAACGATGTGTATCCCAGGAATGTACCCGGCCTGGTTATGTCAAAATAGCTATTGAAAATGGCTATTTATAGTGGGTTTTCCTATGAAAAATGTATGTCAAACAGTTGGCTATTGAAAATGGCCCAGTCGAAATAGTGGGTTTTCCCAGCTACAAAATGGTGGATCTTTCCATAGCTATGTAACAGTTTACCAGAGGGTAACTAGCTAGACATCCAAGTAGAACTGCTAAAATGAGCAGCAACCATTGGGCCTGTGGCTGCATCACCAAGTACGGCACTTACCCAGTCAGATCTGCGTTTGGTATTTGGTAGTTCACCCCAGTTAGTAAGTGGATTATAACCGATTGTAATTCCATTTTACAAGTATACAGGGCAGTTGCTGTACATCTGGGGTGAACTAACGCACATACGATTCCTGGGCTGAATCACCAGCTAACGACTGTTTTGGAAGATCATCCCACCTGGTCAATGACCCTTAACTTCTGGCCCCCTAATTGCGGTTGTCCAGCGCATAGTTGGTTGATGATACCACTTACGAATTGACAATACAGGTGAGTCATATTCCTAGTTCGATGCATCAGTCTTATACATTGTTTGTTGGATTATTACTATATATATATATATACATATATATATATACACATATATATATATACATATATATACATATATATATACATATATATATGATTATATATATATATATGATTATATATATATATATGATTATATATATATACATATATATATAGGGGAGAGGCTTGAGGTTTCCCAGAGCACGGAGGAACCTTGAGTCTCTCTCTGCCAAATATAAGCATACAGATGGGGGGGATGTTAACGTTCATTGCATTGCGTCGTCATCATAGTTGTTACGTTAGTCTTCGTTGTTGCAAACAGATGGGGGGTAGTAAGGGGGGGCTGTTAACGTTCATTGCATTGCGTCATCAGAAGATGCTCTTACGTTGAAAATGTTGTTACTTTTGAAGATGTTGTTACGTTGAAGATGTTATCTCATTGAAGATGTTGTTGCATTGAAGATGTTGTTACGTTGAAGATGTTGTTACAAATGCTTTCAAAACGGCTTTGTGGATGTGAAGAGGAAAAAAAACTCATGTGCATTTCGCCCATGGTTCTCTGGGGAATTATGGCATTTGTTTGTCAATCAAAACAAGACTGAAATTCCAAAAAACACGCAATTCCTATGGAATCTACAAAAATAACATACAATAAAGAACTTCAAATAAATAAACAAAAAGACATTCAAACAGCAGACAACATATCCCAAATATGTTGTCTGCATGTTGAACTGATTCCTCGTGCTCTCAAGTTATGGGAAGAACACAAAACACTGCAAAACACAGTGAACAATTACATTTTTCAAAGTTGACAACAATGAACTTCAATTGCCTTCCGGGGAACCTCAGGCCTCTACCCATATATATATATATACATATATATATGATATATGTTATGGTTTTAGCGATATCATGCAATATCCAGCAATATTCCAATAGGAGATGCCGAGTTTCCTGGATTTGCCAGGTGAATTCACCGTGGAAAAGATGCTGGGTGCGGGGTGCTTTGGACAAGTCTGGCGTGGATGGCGCCTCGCAACTGACGGGAGATAGGGGGCTGGATGGCTAGGTGACAGTCGTGGCTAGTTTAGTAGATGATAATCCACTGGAATTGGGAGTTAACATGTTTTAGTAAAGGGTAATAATCCATGGGTAGTTTGAGCAGACGGATCTTTTACCCACCCACAAAAGTGTGGTTGGGGGGGGTTGGTGGGATGGGGCGGGGTGGGGGATTAACGTTCATGTACAAGTAACGTTCATGTACACGTTCATACTCATCATTTCATACATGACACAACCGCTATGTCACAGGTACGGGGTTGGGGGGTGGAGTGAAAGCTGGATTCCATCGAATGTTGCGTCGAAACGCAAAGGCAAGAGAAATGTGTTTCCTTGGGAGCACATCGGGTAGAACCAGTGGAGGTGGCAGAATGGCCAAGAGAACCTCTTAAAGAAGACCTGCGTGGCCTTGAGACTATCTTAGCTAGCCCCAGCGTTTTGGGAGCCAAAATGCTGGAAGGGCTCACGACCCCAAACAAAACGATAAACATCTATGATGTATTTTCTACAACCAAAATCAAGATGTCGCTCTGACGAAACAACGGTTTTATATGTTGTATAGTTGTGGAACGGTGAACGATCCGGTGGGTAGTTTTAGTGTAACTTCATCTTTGGCCATGTGGGTATGTCTGAAGATGGGGTATAACTATGTATAACCCATTTCTGGCCATTTAGATGGGGACGATGATGACATAATAGTCCATTGGAATTGGGACGCCTTATTTTAGATAAATCGATTTGGACCGGGTGATCTACAAAAAAAAGCTCAAAAACGTCGGCCATCCATCCTATCTCCTTGGACATGGCAGAAGTGTTTATATATATATATATACCCTCTGGTTATTTAACATAGCCATGGAAAATGGCCCAGTTATAGATGGTTTACCTTTTAAAAATGGGGATGTTCCATGGCTATGTTAAATAACCAGATGGTATATATATATATATGGGAAAGCATTCCAAAATGGTTGGTTGAAACGGCTTGTGAATCATGGGAATCATCCGGAATCCTAAACCCAAACATAGCCAAGATACATCAAGGGACATAGCCCAATTCCGTACTAAACATACCAGCAGAGATCACAGAAAAACAGCGACTTATTGTGTAACCACTTTAAGCGAGTTGTAGTGTCGACAAAATATGCAACTATTTGGTTTGAGTATTTAACATCCACCCAGTCCACCTAATTTCATGTTTTTAGTTCATACTTTTCTTAAAATGGCGGAGTGTCGGCGGCACGAATTAGGAATTCCCACAATCCACCATGAAACGTGATCTACAAATGGATACAAATGGCATTTCAAACTATATGGAAAACGCCTTTTTGTTGGATTGTTGAAACCAGATTTGGAATGTACATCCCGTATGTTTGCACTAAGACAAAACCATAGACCATGGTGACCATAGATAATCTTTAGGGGCCTTGGGGATCCTTGGGGCCTTGATCACCACGATTTTCAGGAACAAAGCTAAAGATGTGCAGGTAGCCATCAAGTTTGAGGCTGCTGATGGCTGGAGTGGTTTGGAACATCAGGGTCCATGAGTCCATGAACTCCATGAACAAGGTTGCAAAGAATAATCCAAGGCACCGGTTTTCTTGCAAGCAACTGGATGAGTTGTTGAACAAAACATGCAGAATATCCAAGGTTAGCTGTGGCAGTGTTGGACATTGTTTTTGCGGAATTTGAAGGTTTGTCTTGCCCTTGGCGGGTTGGCATTGGCATTGTCTAGTAATTATTCAACTGAGTAAATCGACCTCACAACACTTTGAAGGGTTGTATGTAGAGGAGTCTAGCACAAACTGGTTTGCTTTGGTTTGAGACTTGTTTATAACTTGCCCATACCCAATCGTAGTTGACTCCGTTCAATTCCCGATTACCTGTGGTCATGGCTAGTTTGTGGTAGTACCAGTTTTTCTTGTGCATTGTGGGGGTGATATGATATGGGGAATATGGGGAATGGTGCTGGGAACATGGGATGCTTCATAGAAAGGATATGTTCTGTTAAGAATTCACTGGTGATAAACACAGGGAATGGGGGAATGGGGTGATTGTTAATAGTTATGGATTGGATCATTCCCCGATTCCCTTCGTTTAGCAACAGAAATTTGATTGTGGGCTGCATCATCCCAGTCTCGAGCACTGCACGTTGTGGAGCCACTACCTTGCATTTGTTTCTGGTGGATTGGAACGCAGTCAATCAAAGATGAATGAACCAACATAGACCCATTGACCCATGAATATGATTAGGTTTCCTAAGTAAACGGTTTCTATACATATTAAAAAAACACGAACTTTTAAAATGAATTAAACAAATACATGCATAAATTAATATAATTTGTATGTATACATATATATATATATCCTGCATATTATGAATTGAAGTATTTTAAATATATACCCCGACCGATATTTGTCGATCATATATCGATATCGTAAAATGATTTTAGGTTTAATAATTGTCCATGCTCAAGCAGATCCAAAGAATATCCATTGAAATATTGTTGGGATTGTCATGATACGTTCACTTTCATTGGAGTTAGCCAGGATATAGAAATCACTTGGCATTGTTGAATGATGTAGATGTGCTATAGGTGTGCTACACATATATAATATATAATACATAAGGTCTGGCACAGTTGTGACATTGCCTCCATGATCCCAGGATAACCAAGGTAAAAGCAGCTCCTTACAACTACATCATGAGCAGGCAGGGGGTTTGGGGGGCTTCCCTTAGGTGGGTGGTGCCCCAAATCTTTGGCAAACAAAACCCCGATATTTTTGGGTTGGGTTTATTGTAGATATTATGAAAAACTAATTATACTTAATTCATAGAGGTAACATAAACCAACACACATGATTGGGTGGAGTCCCTTTGAGCCTTCGCTCAACCGACTGGGCTGTTTGTTCCAGAAGTGGGATCTATTATCATAACCAGCTACTCTCCCCCAATTAATTATTGTAGACTTTTAACATACATTTTTTTCGGTGGAAACTTATCTTCCAACCCTCTATTTGGCAGGGTCTATGTTAGTTTATCAAGCTACATGTCTATTATTTTGCAGTGTATCAAAGGTTGGCCAAGGGATACTTCAGAACTTATATGGCCATATATGTTTACATATTTTTACCATAATATATATAATATAATATATATAATATAATATACATAATATAATATATATATATATAATATAATATATATAATATAATATATAAAATATAATATATATATATAATAATATATATATATATATACATAATATATATATATACATATATATAAATACATAATATAATATATATATATATATGTTTGCGAACTAGCAAACAAAAGCTATGAATTGTGTAGGGCCATGGGTGTCAAAGATCAGCCAAGTTCTAATGTCGAGGTCTAGGCGCGACTTGGCTAGGCAACGGAACAAAACTGTTCTAAAACATAAAAAAAAATATAGAAACTTCATGGGTTGGTCTATCTCCCATCGAAACATAGACAAATATGGCAAATCCATGGTTGTTTGCCACTTCGAAAAACCAAAAAATGCTGATTTGTGTTTGAGAGCCAAAGATAAGAAAACACGTCAGCTGAAACCTCGAGAAACAGCGGTTGTTTTGTCAGATTCCTTTGGCTGTTGGTGTATCAGGAGATAGTAAATGAAAAAATGGGGATGGGTCGAAAACTGCTGCATGATTATATAATTATATATGTATAACTACTGTATACACACTATTGCACTATTTCTGAGTATGAATGAAGATCCATAAATCCCTGTTATTTTGGGTTTCGCTAGGGTAGTCATCGGATGTTTGGCCCAAGGAGGTGCTGTTGGGTTTGATTTTTATTTTTGGATGGGGTCAAACCACCAACCAAGTTTTTTGATGCATCAACCCTCAGTATCCTGAAAGTGATCCCTCAAAAAAATGTGATGATGAATGAGTGGGTTTCCTTCTTCCGTTCCACCATTTTTGATTCTAAATCTTCTCTTTCCTGAGTTTGAACTCCTTCTGTCACCTTTCATATGGGGTGCGGCATTGCTCGTAACTCTTGTCTCTGCATCGCTTGTTGTTGCCCCACCCCACATCATTTTTCCCATGTCATTCCAGGCGTGTGCAGGCTGTGTGAGTTGTGAGAAATACGGTGGGTCGCAAGTGAGGTTTGAGAGTTGCAAGTGAGTTGTGAATTGTAAATGAGAAAATCTGAAAGTTGCAAGTGAAGTGGATACCTTTCATTCGGGTGTGCCTGTAAATGGGGTATACCCCCAAATGGAAATTTAAGTCCGGGAAATGATGATGAACCATGAGTACAGTAAGTGAAATTTGGGGGTATCCACAGAAAATGATGATGATAGTTATGATAGTATGAATATGTATTGATAGTATGGGATCTTGATGTTTGCTCATGTCATTTCTGTTGCTGTTGGACTAGTCGCGCCAGGAAGTGCTCACATTGCTGGCCAATTCTAGCCCACAAGGTCGATGGAACATTTGGGAAGGGAGTAGGACCACTGATTGGCAGTTCAATCATGATAGCTAAGACATATATCTCTTTTAGAAAGTTAGAGTTTGCGTAGACATAGTATTACAACATATTACATATGTTTGTGATGTTTGTCTTATACAAACATGAGTACGTGCCTACGGACATACAGATATACGGACATAGAGACATACAAACATACCGACATACAGATATCCAGACTTACATACATACATATACATACATACCGACATACAGATATCCAGACTTACATACATACATACATACATACATACATGGATACATGGATACATGGATACATGGATACATAGGAGTCGTTCTAAAACGAATATATACATACATGGGAGTGACATCTGCGGATATGGCCGTGTGTTTTTGCCGCGGTGGGGAAAGACCGGGAAAGCGGCGAAAGGTTCGCGAAAGGTCTGTGAATACCACTATTTATACGAAATATGCACGCGAAAACATGGTCTGTCCCGATTCTGCCGGGACGCGAAATGGTCACGAAAGCGCGGCGTAAAGGCAGTTTTGGGGAACCATAATTTTGAGCAACCCCAAATTACAAACATTCATACATACATACAGACAGACATACACACATACAGACATACAAACATACATGCATACACACAGACACACGTACACACGTATATACACGTATACACATACATGCATACATGCTTACACCGTTACCTACCTACTTAAACTTACCTACCCTGCTACCGACCGACCGTCCTAATTACCTACCTACCTACCTACCTACCTACCTACCTGTCTACCTGTCTACCTGTCTACCTGTCTACCTGTCTACCTGTCTACCTGTCTACCTGTCTACCTGTCTACCTGTCTACCTGTCTACCTACCTACCTAGTACCTACCAACGCACCTACACATATATATATATATACATACCTACATGATTACATGCATACATAGATACATACATACACAGATGCACACATACATCCGTATTTGTACCTGCATTTGCATATGCATCACATATATATATATATATATATATATATATGATATCAAAAATTCAGATTTACAGTTTTATGCAGAATTACAGGTAGATATGAACATATGGATATATATATATATACCTATCTGATATTTGTCATGATTGTCATGTCCATGTGATTCTATGAAAGATGATCCTGGGTGACCAGCATATTTTTGTTGTCATTGGTCGAAACTGCCAGTGCAGGTTGTTGGTGATTGTAGAATTGTAGAATTGACAAAGGTCGGGGGAGGATTCTATTTGGAGGAACGTCCCAAGTATAATTTAAGCAGAAACTGTCCATCTGAGTATTTCCGATTTGTATACTTAGAATTAATTTGTGAGTCGTTGACCTCAGATTTAATTTAACGGTTTCTACTTGAAGGATCTTCAAGGCTCAAACAACAGTATGTATTGGCCTTGGGGAGATATCAGATGGTTTTTTTTTTGTTTAAGGTCATCCTAGTCAGTAGATCAGTGGTTCAAAACAAACCTGTTTCCAAGTTGCATAGACGTAGAAGTAGAAACACCATCTCTACAAGTCCTTTCCAGTATCCTTTCCAGTAATCTTACCCCATGGGACATTCCCACTATCAATAGCGACATCTTCAAAAAGAGCTCGAGGGCAATCGATGTTACAAGGTGACTCCCCAGGGCGTTACCTAAGTTGGTTAACTGTAGGTTACTCTCTGGTTATGACTAACGGTTTGCCATGGAAAATCACCATTTTCAATAGGTAAACCATCTATTTCTATGGGCCATGTTCCATGGCTATGTTAAATAACTAGAGGTTGACTACCTGTAACGCGCGATATATCATACGGGTTACAAACCAGCCCATTTTTGTGGAGTGGGGGACCACTTTGTGGAGAGACCCAAGGGGTTGTTTAACATTTGTGTTTTGTTCATTTGTATAATTTATTTACAGGTGTTAGCCTTATCAGCTAAAAAGTGTTGTTGTTGGATGACCCCACATTATTTACAGCTCTGATACCTAGAGTTAGTGAACAGTTTTGGGATAGACCGGGGTTCAACATTTGTGCCATTAATTTCATTTGCTATCAGCAGCGAGCATCCGTACGCAAAAAAAATAAGACACAAACACATATATATATATAATTATTATTATAATAATGATAATAATAATGATAATAATAATTATTATAAAAACTATTATAATAATAATTACTATTATTTTGTTTATTATTATATATGCATTCATTGTTTCAATATTCATTTATTATTATTGTTATTATTTTATTGGTTTTATTGGTTTTATTGTTATTATTTATTATTATTATTATTATCATCATTATTATTATATATAATATTATATATATATACATACACCAATAAGTATATAGTAGACCCAACAGTGCTTGGGGAGTCGCCACATTGTCAGGATGTAGCCAATGAATTCTTCTCAAAAACGGCCAGGATTCGCGAAGCTTTTTTCCTTCACCGTGGAAGGTAGATTCTCTTGCCTTGTCATGGATCCCTGGCGGGATTCTGTGGGGCATGGGACCACACCGCATGGGTTGAATAGAGATATACCCTCTGGTAATTTAACGTAGCTATTGAACATGGCCATTTATAGTGAGTTTTCCCATTAAAAATGGTGATGTTCCATAGTTATGTTAGTTTACCAGAGGGTAAGCATGCAGTTGCTGTTGCCGTGTACCTGGTGTTTTTCATTGGGGGACTCCATTTATCAGCCTGGCAAAGCCGCGACAATTTGCGGGGTCAACTGGGTCAATTGGCAACTGCGCTTATGTGGCATCCATCAAGCCTTGTACAGGCGTTTGCAGTTGTTGTGTTTTTTGTTTTTCAAGATGTATGGCCGGACTGCAAATCAGAATGACATGTTGTTTTCCATTAGTTTCACGACTAAGGTAGAACCTGGCTGGTAATTTCGCATGCGTCACCACCAAAATTCACCTAAGATATCGATAGGATTCCATGGGAGCATCGTGGAATGGAGATCCCCCATGGCCTTGAACTTGGCCTCTCCACTTAGATTCCCTTTTGGAGGTTGCAGAATGCATCAAACCGCAATCTAACTTAATAGTGACATTTTTTTTTGCGGGGACTCCTAGTTTGAATGCAAATTGGACTTATGTTTTTTCCGCAAAATGAATGTTGACATGGTTCCAAGACGTCATCCTGACTTAGAGACCGGCAGCAAAAATGAGAAAGTAGAGGAAATAACTGAAATATGTTTGCTGATGGTTTCAAGCATGTTTCCTTATAATTAATTTAGAATATGGTTGATGCTGCTGCTGCTGCTGATGATCATCATTATGATGATCATCATCGTGATGATCTTGATGATCATGATGATGATCACTGATGATATATATATATATATATTTATTTATTTATGTTAAACAAAGAACATACATAACATGTTCAAGGAGATTTGGACCACCAACCAGCTTAAGATATCTTGAAGGCTGTCTCAGGTCAGCGATGGCAAGGAGCAAAGTTCCACCGTTTTTTTTTCAGTGGTGCTCACCGGAGGTTGAGAATCTCACGATTCTCTCGGTACAGCAATGGTTTGACCACGGTCGTGAAACCGCGAAAGGTCTCGTTTTGTTCACACAAAGCCACCGTTCAGAATTTCTGAAACATAGTTCCGCCAAATTTCACTGGGCATATTTGTTCATATGATTGTTTTTGGAGTATAGAATGTCATTCCAGTTGAGAGCCCTGGTTGGTTTTTCACAGTATAACTGGGTAAATCATGGTGATGACAAGTCCCAAAATTGGATCCCTTAAAAACACAAAAACATATGGGTTGTTTGGATGACCTACAACGTGATGCCTCTCACCAAGTTTGTTGGTAGTTATAATTCCATATTTCATTCCCACGTATCTAGAGATAAGTTCACAACATCGACCCCAGTGAACCCAGAAACAAATCAGCTTGACTTAGTTTAACTAGCATGAATCAATGATAGATCTCATCATGTTGCTTGGTGAAGTCAGCATTTCCATTCCTTGGGGCTGTTTTTGTTCATGGTGAAAAAGCCACACACCAGTCACCATGCATCTTGGGCATCGCCTGCCTAAGGAGATGCTGGGCTTCTCTTTGGAGGATCGGCTTCAAGGCGATGGGCTATTTTTTAGCCATTTGGAAATGTCACAGTTTGCAGATGGGTACTTGGTGGCTCATCCCACGGCTCGTAAGTCGGTTATAACCCCAGTGATTTCAGTGGATTAACCCTACTTATCCCATTTATAACTGGGGTTATAACCCACTTAATAAGTGGGATGAGCCACCAAGTACAGTATCCTAGCTCGTCTTCCCATTACAACTTGGGATTTCCCAATGCCGGGTTTGATTACCAGAGGGAACTGAGTCAACTGTGAAGGATGTATTGCACATCCGTGTTCTTCAGTGATTCTTGATGTACAGGACTGCCAGGAACCTACGTTGGGTTTCCACCCTGGAACACCCATAATTCCAGAAATTCGGAACTCATTGAAGTTCGAATCACTACCATCACCACATGTGCATGGTCATTCGATGATTGCTACTGTATATATTGCCTGGTTGGTGGTTTGGAACATGAATTTTATGACTTTCCATTCAGTTGGGAATGTCATCATCCCAACTGACGAAGTCATATTTGAGCCACCCCACCAACCAGTTGCTATGTCTTTTGGTCAAAACCTGCTTCACATCCCTTTTTTGTGATTTGATTTCCATGTTTCCTGGTTTATTTGTCTTAAATCCCCATGAGCACTTAGATCTTTCAATACCCTGTATCGGAGGGTTATCACATCGGAGGACTTTCATGACATGAGAAAAAACAAATCGTTATGAGATTTAACATGCAAAAGAATGCAAACAAATGAAAAAGCATCTCAATACATTTCAAAATATCTTAAAAAATCTCAAAGAAAACTCAAAATATCCCAAACAATCTCGGAAAATCTTGAGGGTCTAAGTGATAAGAAAAGGAATAACCATTTTGGGACACCAAAAAATATCAAAATATTGCAAAATATCTCAAAAAATCCAAAGCATGCCAAAACATGCAAGAATATGCAAATCCATGCGTTGATATGCAAACAGAACAGTGGTCAGCGTGGCTATGATTGTGAGTGCTGCAGAAAAGTCATTTGTCTTCGGTGCTTCGCCTGTGTGCTGTCAGCAGCATGTCTGTGGTGAACCAAAAAAGATGTTTATTATCAACAAAAATTATATAATCATGATAATACATGAAAACCATATGGACAAAATGAAGCGAATGAAAAAAAAAAATGCTGCTAGGAGCGACCCTTGTCTGATCTAATCACCCTCTGGTACAGGGTATTGCATTATCTATATAGGTGACCCATGTTTGCTAGTCCGTTGCTGAAATTGCCTTTTTGTGGTACCCATCTCCAGTTTCTTTGGTATTTTGATGCATTTTGAACTGAATTAAACGTGGCTAGATTGACAGAATTGTGGCTATCCATAGTGTTTACCATGCATATTCAAAAGATTCCATGTGTTTGTTGCATGTGTTGTCTATTTCCAGTGACTTTCCCTCCTGAAAAAAAAACAACAGAACAACGGCAACATTCGCTGCAGGTTGCGGTGGCAAGTTCACTGTGCCAACCTGTGCACCTTGGCCCGAATGGCTCCCTGTTGATTGATACTATACATATGTAATGGTTATTTAATGGTTATGTACTGTAATGTTTTTTTTGTAATGGTACTTTAATATACTATACATATACTATACATATACTATACATATATTATACATATACTATACATATACTATACATATACTATACATATACTGTACATATACTATACATATACTATACATATACTATACATATACTATACATATACTATACATATACTATACATATACTATACATATACTATACATATACTATACATATAGTATACATATACTATATCTGGTTGGTGGTTTGGAACATTGCTGTTATTTTCCATCATATATGGGATGTCATCCTTCCCATTGACGAACTCGTATTTTTCAGAGGGGTGGCTCAACCACCAACCAGATATATTAATGATTTCCCCAGATCTATATGCAGAAACACACTTACATACACATACATACACGTACATACACGTACATACACGTTACATGCACGTACATACACAAACATTTACTGCACATACATATACATACATATACATACATACATATACATACACATACACATACACATACATACATACATACATACATACATACATACATACATACACATCCAGACACATACATTTACATGAATTTACATACATTTATATTCATATATACAAACATACACACATACAGACATATAAACATACAGACATACACACATTGCATTACGTTACGTTACGTTACATTACATTACATTACAT
>Ga0126342_10011287_pt1 | contig 15964 bp, 14 predicted proteins | sample Cyp1metagenome_FD_92528 | JGI IMG/M metagenome (GOLD analysis project Ga0126342, IMG submission 92528) | Coral microbial communities from Lord Howe Island, Old Settlement Bay, Australia - Cyphastrea 1 metagenome | ecosystem: Host-associated > Invertebrates > Cnidaria > Coral ... | reverse complement strand
CCAGAATGTTTGCCAGATAGAATGCCAGAAGATATGCCAGATAGAATGCCAGAAGGTATGCCAGATAGAATGTCAGATAGAATGCCAGAAGGTATGCCAGATAAAGCGCCAGAATGTTTGCCAGATAGAACGCCAGAAGATTTGCCAGATAGAATGCCAGATAGAATGTCAGAAGATATGCCAGAAGATATGGCAGATAGAGTTTCAAAAGATATGCCAGAACATATGCCAGAAGATATGCCAGGTAGAATGCCAGAAGATATGCCAGATAGAATGCCAGAAGATATGCCAAGACGCGTTGGAAAAATGACCTTGCGGCAAAGCGATGAAAAGCCGCTTTTTTTGTCAACTTGTGCCAGATCCTCTGCATTTCTACTCCAATAGGTCAAGTGGCAAAAAGCCAAAATCCCAATTCACAAGTCTGCTCAAACACCTGACAAAAGGTAAAGTAAAAAGGCCCGCGCTTATAAGGTTCTAACTCACCTCGAAGCGCCGACAAAGCGTCACAGTGTGAGGTGCACTCTGATTGGCCCAGATGGCCAATTAATAAATCAACGGGGCCATGGATCTCAATACGTCATGCCCTCAGCATCCAAGAATGCTCCCTGCAAGCTCAGTCAGACACAATCCCAGGACATCCTAGATCGGAAAACAAAGAGAAGTCATGGGCGCATGCTGGCCGCCTGGATCTAATTCAGCTGCGGAATCTGTGTTCACGTTTGATTAGAAGAAAGATTCACTGCGAAACGCTACAGCGAAACGACGCGAAGATTGAAGATTACATATACTTACATAATCTTACATATACTTATGCTCCTATATGTTATAAATACATACCGTATCATATTATCAATTACCATCGAGCAGTCTTTGTACGTATTTTGGCGCAAAAACTATTCAGGAAAGAATTGTTCTGTGACCTCTGGTTTCCCCTAGAGTCCACAGTCCTCACCATAGGCCAAGATACATAGGCCAAGAAGGCAGCACAACTCAGATCACCGCTAGCGGCCTGAGCAACAAAAACATCGTGCCAACGCTTTCCTTGACTTCTGCAGATACAAATGCTGTCAAATGCAGCTGTAAATTGTCATCGAAAAAACTTGACAGGGCCATCAACAAAAACAAACAGGTTTGCCATTTGGCCGATTAAAGACTAGCATAGACAAATTCAATTTGCAAATGAAAACAAGTGAGCACCTGGTTGCAGCATTTAGTTCCAGCTTCCCCAGCATGAACCTTTTCTGGTCTTCCCTAGTGGCAGCCACAAGTCAAGGCTGTCAAGGTGCTAAGACCTCATAAGGCACTCTCCAGTCCACCCCCCCTGTACTGGACATGTACAAGGTGGCCATGGTGTCCTGTACCTGGCAACTGGATGGGAGAGTGATTTTTGACAAAAGATGTTTCCCCAAAAAACAGTGCTTGGCAAAGATGCAAAGGGATGATGCTACATCATCTTTAGAAACTTTCAAAAAACACACATTTCAGCTTCTAAAAGTCACAAGTTTAAGAGAGAGAAGATTTTTGGCTCCCAGTTGATATACCCGCGTCACCTTGCTCATCCATCAAAGATGCCGCAGCCAAGGCAGCTTAAACATCGTGAACCAGACAGGCACTTCGGTCCTATTTCTGCTGCCTTCCCATCCAACATCAGCAGTCCGATGAGGGCACAGATCCAAAATAGTCGAGGAACTCGTCTTTGAAGCCCCACGGGAGGTCCTGATAAGAACTCCACCCGGAACTTTGCTAGGCACAGCAGTCGAGGTTTTCAGGTGAAGGTTGCTAAATGAGGCATTCATTTGTGGAGGTGAGCAGTTGAAAACATTGGCAAAGGTCTAGCATGATTCTTACAGTCCTATGTGACTTTTTGCACCCGTTCGAGTGTTAACAGGTCTTGAAGGAGTAGCTAATCTGCAACATGACATGCGCTATCTTGTGTGTCTCTCTACAAATGAGCAAAAGACGTGCATAGACTCAATTGGCAGCATATAATTCCTGGTAATACCCGTAAAAGCAAAGAGATTTCTAGATTCATGCCGCGATACAGAAACGATCGAGAGAAAGGCTGTAAATGATGACAAGGGAGTGATCAAACTCCGTTCGCGTTGTTTCTTCTGACCCATTCTGACCCCAACAATCGGCCAACCGGCCAGCTGTCTACCTTTGCAAGGAAAATCTCGAATGGGCTTGAAGAAACCAAACGTGATTTAAATCCAAACCTGACTTCTCCCAGTCAGTTTGGGGTCAAAGTGCTGACCACTCCTAAAAATTGATGTTCCTCAAAATAGGGGCGGCCCCAAAACCATAGGTTTCCCATAGGTTTCCCCATCAAAAATGAAGGGGGCCCCGCGGATGACCAAAAATAGCAAACTTTTGGGGTCCGTTCGTAGCTCACAACCCATTCCCGATTCATCTGGAGCTGTGGCGCCGCCCAATTCGCTTGGATCACGAATTCAGTGGCCAGCCTCAGCTGAGCTCCCCATTTTTCAATGGCCATTTGGGGTTTTTGCCTTTTTTGGGACACCGCCTTTCTCTTGACATCCAATATGACCTCATGACATTAGTTGATTATAGTTGATTTACTTGCAACATTGAAAATGCCCAAGGAAAAAGGTCCACAGCAGCCGGACAGGGATTGATGGATGTTCATCCACCCAACATTCCATTCATAGAATCTCTCAGGGTAACTGGCAAAACTTATGGGATTATAACTATACCCTGACAGTCCAAAACTATTTTTATCTTTGGAAAAGACCGTTTCTGGCTAATTCTGAAGTTTTAAATGGGGCTCCTGCGCATTTAACTGTGTTATAGCCAACACTGGCAGAACCTGCCAAATTACGCCAAATTGCCACGGATCACATCTTGACAGCCTTGTAAGCATGCAGCTAGCATCTGGGAATCCCTTCTCAAGATAGATTGGTGCTGATCACAGGTATTTTTTTGCAAAGCTTACTGGGCCACCCCTTCAAAATGCACGTTGACTGTCGCCCGCTCCTTCGCAGAACTATCCGGAAACTTTCGCAAAAATATTTCTATTCGCAGACCCCAGCCATCAGAGGAGGGCGCATCAGAGAAAAAACAAATGCCAGGGGCTGTGGCGTTTGGCTCTCGCAAAGCCTCACTTTTGGAAGCTCGGCTGCTACCTATGAGGGGACAGGGAAACGTCCGGAGTCTGGACTACAGTGTACAGCACCACAGTGAAGTGAACCAGAACCAAGCCAAAATTCTCCGCTACCCTTCTCCTGCCGGACCCTCGGGCCGCAGGGAGTTGTAGCCCTTGACAAGTGATACCTACAACCTCCCCTAGTGTAAAATTATCGCTCGACCTTGAAACTAAAGAAATTATCGGCGCTTCTCGAAAAAATGTTTGATTTAAAAATTATTGCCGTTTCACATGTCAACTCGGGGTCTATCAATTGAATCCAATCTGCTTGCAAGTATCACAGGTGTCACCTCTACGCAACGTTGGATTCCTTCAACTTTAGAACGCACACATGCTTTATCCCTTGTGTAATTGCATTACTTAAGCTTCTTGGCTTTCGCTTTGTCTTTGGCAACTTCCAGGAATTTCACACCAACCCGCCCCAATTGAATCAACACCGACAGGTTTGCAAGAATCTCCCCTGCAAAGTACTTCGATTGCCTGGCTTTAGCAGGGTACAAGCATGTCTTCGCTTCAACATTGCATATAGCTATCCATCTCAAGCAGTTCAGACTAAGCATACTCCAGTAGGAATTTGTGTGATCGTGTATATTTAGACTATCCTTCGTGAAGACAGGTGTTCACCATTCTAATCGCCCAATTTTTTCTGCAAATATCGATGGTAGAAATCGCCGTTTCAGATTTCAAGAAGAAATGCAGATTTCACAAATACTTATGTTGCGGATTGTTGTGGCGGGTTCTGCGGGTCTTTCCAAATTATGTTATTTGCTGCGGTGATTCAACTCTTTGCATCAAGTTGGATTTGCTACCAGCGAGACCAACTGCATGTAGAAACCTTGGTGTATATAAAATATAAATATGTTAATATATATATATCTTTCCGTGCGATTTACGGTGTGCACCTGCCCTAAGCAGTCGATTTTCAGAGGCGGCCTCTATCTGAAGAATCCCTGAAATTTGATCGAATTCTTACGTAATGTGGCTTTGACAAAAACGTCAAGACCTCCTCAAAATCTGATGCCTGACAACAATTGCTTGCAAACAAAAACGGTGTGCATCTGTAGGTCAATGTGGTCAGGTGATTCTCCGAACTTCTCTGTAGGCCAGAATTGGCTTAAGAGCGGCCCCCAAGTTGCAAAACACATAGGGAAATGAAAATGCAAAAATCGCTCGACAGCAATAAAATCTGCCACATTGGGAAATTTCAGGAAATTTTCCAAAGAGCACAAGAAATGCACACTTTGGAAGATGTAGGTATATGTATACAAGAATGATTCATAATCCGCCGGCCTGCCGGCGTGTCTTGTGGATCTTGCTTGTTCGTAGTTGTACTGCCTGTTTTGTCTTTGTCTTGACTAGACTTTCCCCTTGGCGCGGATTTTTGCCTCGTCTAACTTGAACCCCCCTCACCCCCATTCGCCTACTGTACCTAGCTCTTCTTCGTTTTGTCTTGACCTTTCCTTACGTTGTGGTGGGCTCAACTCTGCCCACGCCTCGCTCAACACCAGCTTGGTTTTGCACATCTTGCTGTCTTTTCGATGGTTGTTTCCGTTTTTTTTGTGTTAGCCATCGGTTTGCTCCGTCGCTTCTTATATCCAATACTTGATCCACTGGCTTTTGCGCCGAACACCTTTTACACGCATAACCTTTCTAAATATGGCCTGTTCCAAAGCCGTTCTCAATATGGCCTTTTCCAAAACCCTGGTTTACACACATGCTTTGGTTTAAACTTAAACCGTGGTTTGAGCAAGACCAATGTTTTTGCGTCCAAACCATCTTTTACACAAAGAGCTGTTTTACACAGAGCCGTGTTATCCACAAACACAATGTTTTATACAAAAATCATGTTCTTGCTGGGCCTGTGCAAGGGCTGTTTGCAGCCTACAGGATAGCTCTTTCCATGGTGGCCGGCGGAACACGCCGAAAGCGGCTAAATATCCAACTTTCGCGAAACTTTCGCACATGAAAATGTTTGCTTTCGCGAACTCGAAAACATATTTCGCGAGGGTTCCTAACACAACATGAACGGTCTTCGCTATTAAACATCTTTACAAGGACCTTTAGATTTAGATCGATCACCAACTGTAATTATATCATAGTCACATTCATAGGTACAGATCCACAGGCATGCCTATCTTTTGGTCCAGAAGCTGTATGAGGAACAGCGAGAACACGAGGATAACGAAGAAAATCAGCACCAAGCACCTCAGAGCGAGGGGCACCTCGTACTTCATGTCACCAGGGAAATTCTACACAAGTTGGCTTGCAACCCCATGAATAGTATAGTTACAAGTATCATAAACCATATAAGTGAAAGTGGAGTTTTTTCATCAACTTGACTATCGTTTGGGGCCCCACTTTGTAGAGATGGTTGAAATCCAACCCAACCCAATCCCGTATGCTGCATAAATTTGGGGTGAGACTCCCTGAATTTTGGGGTATTATGACGCTTGACGTCCTGCCTGCAAGCCACCTGACCATCCTCCCATGTACACTTAGAACAATCTATTCTGAATCAACTGGGCCAAGCACCAGAATAGAGGAATGAAGGACCACAAAATAGAGAAAAGCATACATCTCAAGTCACGGAAGATTCTAATCACGCGCACCAGCCTGGCGACAGTCACCAATGAAGTGACAGGACATGAAGGTTGGTGCCATCGTAGGTTCGGTGGAGCCACTTCTATCCAATGGCGCAAATTTGAAAAAATGTAAGACTCACGATGCCAAGCACTTGGCGATGCACTTGCTAGTTGTTCAGTCATCCTCCAAGCATACTCTCTGGTTATTTGACAGAGCATGTTAATGGAGGTTTCATAAGTCATAAGGCTACGGCTACCCCAAATCATCCAAGTCATGAAACCACGACTTAGCATATATCTCAGTAACTCTTAGATACTCTTAGTAAACCCATGGTTTCAATAGGAAACCCCCATATAGCTATGGGAAAATCACCATTCAGGTCATAGCTGCGGCCTGAGGATCCTGGATACCTTCACGATTCGAAGTGACCTGTTTGAAGCGGCACCATGGTAACCCGTGTAAAGCACCTTTAAATGGAGGATGTACATGGATTTATCATTTCTATACCATTTGAATGGCCATTTGAATGGCAAAAATGATGATACACCATTGGATCTGTTTTTCACCTTAACTTTCAGACAAACCCAAATGGACTTTGTCTTCCTCTTATCTTTCCTCACTCTTGTTTGTGCACATTCCAAACCAATGACATTCAATGGATGCAGTAGATGAAGAATCCTCCAATGAGAGTTTATGTCTAAAAATCTTGTCATTTGCTTGTGTCATTCAGTATAGTGCAGGGTCTTGTGGAAGGGCAACAGACTTTGTCTGAATTGACATGTTCAGCTGCCAGCATTTATCTTGACGACACGGAAAAAAAACAGCAATGCACAAACAGCAATGCACGTTTGAAAGACGGATATTCAACTCACAGACTCACATGCGGTTGGAGACGAGTATGGTGCTCAAAATGTCATCCCCAGGCGCCTCATGAAGTTCATATTGGCGTTGTACATATCAGCTTCTTCCGATTGCCTTGAGATTGCAGCTGCCACGGTAAGTTACGCATTTCACTTGCGGTCATAGACACGAAAATATGCTCTGGTGCACATTGACATCGACCAACAACAAACACCTTCAGGGTGCAGTTGGGGTGAGCGACATTGTTCTATAACCATGGTAATCGTTCAAAAGCCCGACATGATAAGTTGAGATTTCCTTGTAACTATGGTGATATATGGTGATATATGCACCTATACTTGGAACCAAAGATCCCCAAAGACCACACTGCTACCGAGGCGCCAAACGAAAAACATCGCCTGATCGTACACAGCCAGGACGACTAAACATAAGTCGAAGACATTCCAACCGGCATCCTGCGCGAAATTGACAAACATCTCACTTGGACGAACATCGTGGGTTTCTCAGAAAATAGCATACTCCTAAGTCCACTAGCTTATCACATACTCCTACCATCCGGAACTGAATCCCATAACGTGCAATTGGACAAGAATAAATGAACGATTCAGGTTGGGGTTCTCGGCTTAGCCCCTTGCCATTGCAGTGGAAAATAGTGCAGGTACGGATGGCTGATCAGGCCATGTATCACCAGGGAGACTAGAGCGTCTTCGTTGGTGGTAGACTCTGGACCCTGCTACCACCCCCCGCTAGATAAAAAAGGAAAATAGACGAAAATAGCAGAAATTTTACATCTGTTCAGATATTACATACACACACACACTGACATGCAAACAAACAGTTGGGTCACTTTTCACCTTGGATGCTTTCGCTGAGGGAAGACGAGTAACACATCAAATAATGGATGTTGTGAATTCATGCATTTTGGACAGTCTCCAATGGCAGGACATGGCCATAGGGCTTGTCTGAAAATATGGCACCCAAATCTACTGCTTCATCTTCATTTTCCCTCATTTTTTTCTATTGAAATTGCCGTTTTGGGGGGTGTCATCCATTTTCACCATTTTCAAATTTTCAAACATTCAATTTATTGGTACTTCTCGGCAAAATGATGCAACATATCTCCGTTCATATCTCCATCAGATCCCAATAATTTGCCAATGGTCATGGCAGCACCTCATTCCAGAAGAAGTAGGCACGGTGGACGATGAGTTTCAACCCAGACTCCACAAAATACACACAGCCTCGGTAAAAAAACATCCCATCCCCAGGACCCCCCTGGGGATCTCCCCCCAAAAATCATAAACATTGATATATATATATATAATATTGTATGTACATTATATATATATATGGTACCCCCCCTGAAGACCTACGTTTCAAGCAAATTTATATATTATATGGTATAATTATTATGATAATTGCATTTTTCTAGTAGTGTTTTGAGAAATTTGAAGTGCCTACATTTGTTGGGGCTTGCGGTGACATTAGATACCCCTGGCGGCTGGGACGAAATGAATTGTCTCAAATGGGGAATTCAGGAGACGCTCAGCGTGTTTTTTCAGTCCTTATTCAAGTAGCCTAAAGCGGTCGTGTGACATGATGTTTGGTCTCCAATCTGGAATTCTTCCAGGATGCAAAGGGTTTACCACGGCATTCCTCTGCGTACATCCTAGATCTCAAGCTCCATCTTCTTGACAGAGCATCCGCAACGCAATACCCTTGTAAGCCTTCCATTGGTCCATGCCTTGCAAGCTCCAGCAAAAAAGTCGTACTTCCATACCTATAGTTTCCCATGTGGGGGCTGTTAAATCACCCCAAAACAATTGGTAGATTTCTGACCTTAAATTCATTTCCATTGACTTCTCATCATCCAGCAGCGGTTTTCCATTGCTCCGTCCAGGCACAGAAAAAAATGTCCAATGCTGTGACCACCTGAGATCTCCGCCGGTCGGCGATGAGGTAATCAAAATTTGTATAGCACAGTACTGCTTGGGGCTTCCCCGAAAGATATGCGAAAGTCAGTTGGGATTGGGATGATCATCCCATTTTTTGGAACATAAGATTTGAAGCTACCAGCCAGAGTATACATTCCAGTCTGTATGAGTACGGGAGCCAGGCACCATGCCAAACACACACACACACATATATCATATATTCTATATATATATAAGGATTTGAAGTGACAGTGAATGATGAACATTGTGGGATTTACCACGGAGAATTGTGACTTGAGAAGGGTTTAAGAATACCTAATGCATCATTCTTGTTGCAAATGGTGTTACACTACTTGATGGCCTTCCCAAGCCCAACATCGACTGGTCAATTCGAACAACTGCCACCCATCCGGTTTTGCAATGGCTCGACCCATCTCCCATGTCCACTTCGGGGCCACTGTCCACTGTGCCATTGTGTGATTGAAAACACCAGTCTGTTGAAGAATATGATAGAAACAATGGTATGATAGAATATGATAGAAACTGTTGAAACACAAATTGCTATGATAGATGGTAGAACTAGAGCATCATTTCAATGGACCACTTGAGATTTCGAGGAGAGAAGGGGACAGCATTGGGAGTCCGTAGCACATGAGTTCAAGAAGTCATCAATCTGCCTGTTTGGGGCTGTGATGCTAGAAGGGGCAAAAGAGAGGATACTCAGAACAAAGTCTGCAATGCGGTCTTCATTCATCACAATTGACTTGGGGTGGACTGCGTATCCGAGTCCTTCTGACTGATAGAAGATAAATTTGCAACGCATATACAATTCGAGTTGCGGTGAAAGTCAATTCATGTGAAACAATCGACGTTGTCCTGCTAATGAAGCTAAAGCAAATCCGAAACATGGGGATGGGTCAAAACCAATAGTACCCCTTCTGTTCACATCAAAATAGCTGGGTTAAAATGGATGTTCATCCCCCTAAAAATGGTATTTTCATAGGTATTGATCCATAGCCACATGTCCAAATGCAACTGCTGATCATCAACCCATCCGAGCGACTGAGGGTACTGAGAAAGTCTCGTTCTCCATTGTCCAGTTGGCTGAGTACAGGATCACCCCTACATTCCTTGCAGCTCCAACGATACCCAAGGGCTGGGGAGTCTTCAGAATGGGGAACAAATGGGAAAACCCAAAACCAATGGCTTTCCTTGGAACAAATACGCAACTTTGGGATGATTTTTCACAAGTTTTTTCAAACTCTCTGCCTTTTCTCTCTTTCGTCCAAGGCGCGCCAAGATGGTGAGGGTGCAAAAGCTGCCTCTGGTGGATTGATTCAAACCATTCAGCTTCAGCCGGGCAAAGCGTGGTTGGAGGGATCAACTATATGGCTACATATGGCTACATCCACATGGAGAATCCTGATACATTTTCACAACATGGGTCCAGTCACTGGTAAAAACCCGCGAAACATGGCCGATGCATGTCAACCAGGATGAGTGACTCATTCGCCACGGTAACCCAACAAACTCCAGTGGTTCAGGCTTAGTGGATATGAGTGCTTCATAGTGGTTCATAGTGTTTCATGTTCCCCGTGCAACTTGGCGGAAAATGGTGACATATGGGTGACATATGGTGACCGCGAAGCATTTCAGCCAGGCACAAAACCATGTGCTCTGAAGGATGCAATGGCAACAGCCACGTCTTTCCTGGGACGATACGATGCGATACGATGCGATGCTGGGGCTGAAGTAAAAATGCTACCAGGAGTCCATTGGAGTTGCTGTGAAGCAACAAGTCCGGAGAAATACCATGTGGTTATTTAACATAGCCATAGAAAATCACCATTTTTAATAGGTAAACCATCTATAAATGGGCCATTTCCCATGGCTATGTTTAATAACCAGAGGGTATATATTATATAACCAGCAACTGAAAGACTCAAACACATATCAAAACCACTAAACCACTGCAAGCAATGGGGATGTCGATGGTGATTTCGCCGTTCCTAGCATGGTTCCTATCCAAACAAGTCTGAGGTCGCTACAGGCTCTTCCAGACCTGGATACCCAATGGGATGGCCCCACGCCCCATGTGGCCCATATAATGTCGGATCCTGATTCGAGTAGGGGGGCCCCCACCCCCAAACAACTTCAGGTTACACTTTAAAGTTATTTTTTTGAGAGAGGTCTGAATAAAATTGGATCAATTGATTTCAATTGATGTCAATTGATTTTCAAGTTGCTTTCAATTGGTTTCAATTTACTTTGAATTGATTTTAATTGATGTTCAATTGATTTCAATAAATGTTCAATTGATTTCAATCTATTTTGAATTGACTTCAATTTACTTTCAATTGATTTCAATTTACTTTCAATTGGTTGAAATTTACTTTCCACTGATTTCAGTTTACTTTCAACTGATTTCGCTTTACGTTCAATAGATTTAAAATTATTTTCGATTTACGTTCAATTGATGATCAAATGATATCAACTTATATACTTTCAATTGATTTTCAATTGATTTCAACTTACTTTCAATTGATTTTCAATTGATTTCAACTTACTTTCAATAGATTTTCAATTGATTTCAATTTAGTTTGAATTTCAATTCAATTGATTTCAACTTACGTTCAATTGACATCCCATAGTAATCCCATAGAAATATCATAGAAATATCATGGAAATCCCATAGGAATCCCACAGAAATCCCATAGACAAATCATAGACATAACATGGAAATAGCATAGGAATCCCTCAGACATCCCGTAGTAGTCCCATAGAAATTCATGGAAACATCATGGAACTCCCATAGGAATCCCAAAGAAATCCCATTGAAATATCATAGAATTCCTATAGGAATCCAATGGAAATCCCATGGACACCCTTTTGAAACCCATAGGAATCCCGTAGAAATACCATTGAAATCCCTCCCATAGCAATCTCATAGAAATATCATAGACACATCATGGAAATCCCATAGGAATGCCATAGAAATCTGAAATCCAATGGAAATCCCACAGACATCCCTTTGAACTCCCAGAGAAATTCCAAAGAACCACCATGGAAATCCCATAGAAATCCCACAGGAATCCCATTGAAATATCATAGAAATCCCATAGACATCCTTTTGAAACCCATAGGAATCCCATAGAAATACCATCGACATCCCTTTAGAAATCCCATAGTAATCCCATAGAAGTATCATAGAAATACCATGGAAATCCCACAGGAATCCAATAGAAATCCCACAGATATATCATAGAACCACCGTAGAAATTCCAAAGAAACCTCATGGAAATCCCATAGAAATTCCATAGAATTCCCATAGAAACTTTATAGAAATACCATAGAATCACCATAGAAATCAAGGAGAGGATGCCAGAAGAATTGAAGTAAGTAAGAGACAAAAGCTATAGCAAAGGAAAGGAGAAAATGATTTTGGAAAAAACAATCACTTCAAAAAAAGCTTGACACAATAGAGGACCACCACAACAAACATACTATTGAAGATCAGGGTTGCTCATGGGCTACCCCCTTGAAAAATTGTGTGAGTGCTGCTTTTTAATGGGGTTATTTTAATAAAAAAATCCTATATTTTGGGAAATTAGACATTTTGAGAAATCCAAAAGAATGGAGATTAAAAAGTAAGATATAACAACTAAAGGAAAGGAACAGGAAAGGATAAAAGGATTCTGGAAAAATACTCAAAAAAAACTTGACACAATAGAGGACCACCACAACAAACATACAATTGAAGATCAATGCTGCTCATGGGCTACCCCCTTGAAAAATTGTTTGGGTGCTGTTTTTTTGGGTGTTTTAATAAGGTATCCTATATTTTGGAAATTAGACATTTTGAGAATTCCAAAAGAATGGAACTAAGAAAGTAAAAAGAGAAAAAACTTTAGCAAAGGAAAGGAAACGGAAAGGAGAAAAGGATTTCGGAACATTTTCACTTCAAAAAAGACTTGACACAATAGAGGACCACCACAACAACCATACAATTGAAGATCAATCTTGCTGATGCGGTACCCATTTGAAAAAAATGTTTGGGTGTTTTTTTGTTTTCATCAGGCATCCTATATTTTTTTGTATGTTCAAAAACATGTTGCACGTATTAATTAAATAATTAAGTAATTAATTATTTTTCATAAAATGCAAACAACTCCAAAAGTGAACAATATATACAAAATGCTGAACAAAACAAATTGGCCTCAGAAAACAAAATGCAACAATACCGACCCACCCCAACAAGTACACTGGGTCAGAATTATTTTGGGAAAACTTGACATAATACAGTATCCCCACACTGCCATAAATTTTCCCAGGGGCTTTCCCGATAACATGGCCATAACTTGGAAAAATCCAACATTTTCACAGCCAAATGATATCGACAATTCCAACAACGCAAGGGATATATAAGCTCCTAGCTGTTGAGGTAATCCAAGGAGTTGACGAAGTACCTCAAAAACCTGCAGTAAAAAGGCATCCCCTGCTGCTTTCCACGGGAATCTTAGAGCATCTTGAGTCCACAGAGTTTCAGCCGAGAAATCAGCAACTAACAGAATCAGCCGCACTGCAAAAGCATTGAAGAACTACTTTGGAAACATAGTGGAAAGAAAAAGAAAGCATCAAACACTAAGGTGACTAAGGCATGATTCTGCCTGCCTTTTCCCACAAGGCAGTCGGTTGAACCAATGATGCAGCCTCCCAGTCGAATGGTACATGACAAGCAGGTTCATCTCTGAAGAGAAACACCAAGAGCGGAGACAGCGACAGCAGCATGGTTTGCTGGATCATCCCCTCATTAATCGATCGTTTACCATTTGAACTCTAATATATACGTGTATATATATACAATATATAATAATTATATAATGTTATATATATAATATAATGATATATGTATATTATATATATATATATATGTATGTATACTTATATATATATATATATATGAATCTTATATTTCATGGATTTTCCATTGCCATCGATTGTATCAGCTGTACCTTTTGTTGCTCCTCATAGTACTGACCAAGTTCTCCAGGGCTGAAGTCCTGCCGTTGCCATCAAGATTCATTTAACATCACTAACATCACCAATGTATTTTAATAATATTCATTGATATTCTAGTATCACTATCAATGTCATTGGTGATACTGTTGATATTCAAGTATTTTATCGACATTTAATATTCTAGTATCACTGTCAATGTCATTTAATATGATTTAATGCCATTCTAGGATATTCTAGCTACGAGTATTTCTAGGTCATTCTACTTAGTGTCCGCGATAACTCACTCGCTATGGCATGGAAAGCTTCGGTTTCAACACGAGAATTCACCAGTCCTCTCTGCAAACTCTCGCACAGAGTGCAGCTTGTCATCATCTTCACTGATGGAACCTTAGTCTTTCAGGAACATGAGGATCTGTCCATCGTTTCATGCAAGCCTTATCATTTCAGGAACGTACCAGAAGCAAGAGTAGGATAGGTCTATTCATTTCAACTTTAGATTTCACTACTTACAGTATGAAGATGTACGAAGCAGTTCTACTAGAACCCAAGAAAAGAATGAGTAGCCCATCTTACCCTAGAAGGTTGGAGAATTGAACTTAGATGACTTAGTAGGACTGCCCATTGAGCAGCTGCCCATTGGGACAACGAACAACCAGGCGACTGTGATTTCTGCTGCTCCGTCGAACGCTGGTTTTGCGACTCACTGTCATGGACTCCTGAAATGCACTGTCTGTCGTTGCCAGGGCGTACTGATTCGTTGAGTTGCTTGTTGTATTCCGTGCGCCTTCTGGCTGAAATGCAATGATAGTCTATAATGTCTATATACATGTCTGTATAGTGGACATGAATGTTCTATGAACATGATCGTGCATGCATTTACAGTTACTTCCCTGGTCTTCTATTGCAAAATGTAGATGTTGTTTTGCTTTCACAGACTTCCATGAATTGAGTCTTACAGTTACCACTAAGCCTTCTTGATCCCCTGCGAGACTTGACTTCAGCTTGAGGCCGACTGTGGCCAGTCCCAATCACTGGGCTGTAAACTATGGAACATGACGGAAAATGCCGGATTTGGAAGCGGTTGATATGGGATTGTCTGAAAACAATGTCATGTATATTCGGATAAAATTATATCTCGAATGGTGTTTGACATTTTTTGACCATATTCCCCCTTTGCGGGTATACGGTATACCCTTGTATACCCATTTTTTCAGACACATCCATATGATCACCATAAGGGTTCCCCTATTGAATGGGGGGCTGCCAATCGCATCAGCCATCAGTCCTCTTCTTCCACGAATTGTTTCATGCGGCATTCAGCCTCTGCTGCAAGGTCCGCATCTGACATGAGCATCTTTTCTGACCTGGCAGGGGAAGGTTGAGGGATGTTAAGGGCATCCAAGCCGCAGGGGTCTTCTTAGATCCCACATTTGATGAGTTGGGAAAGGTCAACTATTCTTTCTGAGTGCTATACGAAGATATACGAAGATATCCCTTTGACCAATATCTGATCATGGCCGTCAATTTTTGGAGCTGAACCAAGGACTACTCACTGGGAGATACTGGGAGTCTGTCAAACCGGACAATCCTTGGGTGCCTTCAATGAGATGGCTGGATCCTGCTGACACCCCTAATTCTTTCCTGCCTGAAAGTTGGGTTGGGCAACGCTTGTCTGCTGGATGGCAGCACGGTCATTTCCTGCAAAAGCATGAGAAGGCATAATGTGTGCCCGAAACCGAGCACGTTCTCACTTGTGTGGAGAGATAAAACACGAGTCTTTTAACCGGTGGCAATTGCGGAATAGTGTTTTTGTATGTGTCCCAGCCTCACAAATCAAACTCCAAGCGACATGCTGGTCCCAAAATAGATCAAAGTTGCTGACACTTCCATATGACACACCTAATTGCATCACCAACAAATTGCATGTGCCCTGTCTAATAGGGGTTTCATTCGACCGCTGACCCCAATCCCCGGAGCAGTCCGGAGTGCTCGAAGACAGGTGACTAATACGAGCTGGTGAAAGGAAGGCCTGACGTCAAAGGGACTTTGCTCTAATCACTGTTGCATGACTAGTCCCAAAACGTGCCACCACTAGTGATCAAACAACATTTGTGCTTCATCTTCTTTCGAAAACATATTATGTGTATGTATATACATTATGAACATATACATTATGAACATATACATTATGAACACAATCAAGAGTTGAAAGACCACACAGAATCACACAAATGGCATCTGACAAATCCGCCCACACCGCTTTGGCGGTGAAGGCGTGCTTATTGGGGTGCAAACAGCTACACTAAATGCTCAATCACATTTGTTAATATAGCAGTCGCTATATCAGCTTTAGCTGGGGGGGGGGCCAAAAACGGTTTCGCACCGAGACCAGAATTCGGTGGTG
>Ga0126342_10011286_pt1 | contig 15966 bp, 8 predicted proteins | sample Cyp1metagenome_FD_92528 | JGI IMG/M metagenome (GOLD analysis project Ga0126342, IMG submission 92528) | Coral microbial communities from Lord Howe Island, Old Settlement Bay, Australia - Cyphastrea 1 metagenome | ecosystem: Host-associated > Invertebrates > Cnidaria > Coral ... | reverse complement strand
TAGGGTCTGCCTGTCTAGGGCAGATACAAGGAGTACCTCAGTTGGAGTGTATACCATGGGCTCACACTGTGTGTGATGAGTGGAACTTCATGCCAACTTGGGAGGCGAGTTTGAGGGGATGGCTCGCCGCCATTGAGTGTGAGGAACCGCAACAGGAACCAGAGGTACATCGCTCACTGAGGACGGCAAGGCAGAGGCAAAAGAATCGAGTCACCTTTGATGGGAGTGTCGAGGTGTACTTCTATGCATATCAAGGAAGTGTTGGAGGTCATGTTGAAATGAGAGAAATTGAACTCCGCCGGTGGATGGGGAAACCATGGGCGTTGAGGCCGAAATCTTCTTCAAGGAGCTGTAGGTCCCGAGATGCATGCCAGGACGAAGTTTCATGGATGCAAGTTGGCAAACCTACTATGATGAGAAGTGATGCAGACGCCCCAGGGTGGGCAATCAGCATGGCACAACATCATCATGAACCTCCACCTGATGAGCAACAATCGGAGTCAGTTGAAAGTGAAAATTCAAGAGAAGGTGGCAGCCCTGATGGCACACATGACGAAAGATCTGGCAACGGAAATCAGTTGGACGAGACTTTACAGAGCGTCCTGCTATACCATCTCGATGATCCCGTAGTTCATGGACACGCATTGGACGCACATTGAGGATGTCATCACAGAGGTATCCTCTATCATCGGAGTTAGCCGAGCCAGGGTCTACAATGTCCATGAATTGAAGTGGACGCCACCGGATATTCCGGAGCACTTTGCTCCTCTCATCGTGCAGTTGGATGATGACCTACCACTTGGTCAGCATTGCAGCCTGTGTCTGGTTGACGTTGAAGTCCATGCAAACACAGCAGAGTTTAACTATGCTACGACTCCGGCCATTGATCGTAGGGTGCGGGTTATCCCAAGCAGGGTCTACAGGAACCAGCTTTTGGAGATTACCATGACGGCGCCCTACTGCCGCCAAGTTCAACATCGTTGCCTGGTGATGCACAACAACATCATGGTCAAGTTGCAGGATGGCGACATTATTCATGCACAACATGGTGATCATTTTCGTGTGGTGGTCCCCCCAGACCTCTTCTGCGATGAAGCTACATCTTTTCGAATGAATGAAGCTATTGAGCAAGAGGATCGGCACCCCCCGGACCGTCTCAGGACACCTGAAGAGGGCTACTCTCCAAGTCTGGTGCCCTCTGAGGACATCAGAGAAGAGTTCAGGCATAACTCAGAGGGGGAAACACTCAGTTTGATCCAGACCTGGAAGGAGGTTGATGACATCATTGGAAGCCCCAGGCATGGAGGCAGCAGTGAATCTCTCGCGGTGAAAACGGCAGTTGCCACCGATGATGGCAGCCTAGGTGAGCCCCTGCCGACAAAGTGCAGCTGGACTGAAGAATTCTTGCGAGCAATGGGAGCCTTGAGTGTGGCACAGGACGAAATGCCAGAGTTTCCTTTACCAGATCCAGGCCAAGTGCGAGAGCACCCGCAGTGGGTGCAAGATTTGGTCCCAATCTGGCAACAACAAGCTCAGCCAGGCCCTGCTGGGGTGGAGATGCTTGCCAGAGTTGAAACATGGTATACAGACCACTTGCGAATGCAAGATTGCTTTCAGTCACGCATTGTCATTTTGGCGGCAGACTTCACCACATGGCATCAAGATCTGGTGCGAGCTTGGTCGGAAGTGGTGATCCCGCAGTTTGAGGTTGACATTCATCTTGTTTATCCAACTACGGCTGATGCAGCTACTGGAGTGGTGGCGCAACTTATTCTCGTTCAGAGACCTGATCAGTTTCAAAGGTCGGTTGTGGTCACCATAGCCGACACCGCCCTGCAAAGAGGCATGCCCAGGTCAAGAGCCGTTGTGGCCACTGATCGAGTTAGCTTGCATAGTGTGCTTTTGATGACAGGCCTTCTGTATGACTGCCCTCCAGAACATGTTCGTCACAGATGCCATCTGTGGTTTGAAGGACAAGAGATTGCTGGCAACCAATACCACCAAGCTCGGCACGGCGACGCTTTCCTGTTGCATGTGTTACGGGAAGAAGATTTGCCGGCTTTTGAGCACCTCACCTACTCAGATGAGCAAATCCAGATTGGGCTTTCGGCCTTGCTAAGCGCTCCTAGACCGACAGGAGTCGCTTACGGCCCAGATTGGTTCAACTCGCTTGAGAAAGTGTTTGATGAGGGAGCTGCGGTTGAAATGCTGGAGGAAGGATACGTTGCGTATGTGCTCACCTGGTTTGTGGATGCAGCTAGAGGCGATTTTTGCCAACACCCGAGAGTCGTCAGGTTGAATGAGGACAGAAGGCAATGGAGGCCTGAGATTTTGGGTCGTTGGCAGTTTGACCTTGCTCCGAACTGTCCAGCAGAGATCTACTTTGTTGATCCAGAGCCGCCCAAAACACCATGGGAAAACCACATTGCACATGTGATCATTACACAGAGAGCTGAGCCTGATCATGCTGCAGTTCTTATCAGTGCAGTCAGCTGGGAGGACTACCCCAATGTCCACCAGAATCTTCACTACATTCACAATATGGTCTCAATGCAAGAGGTGATTGCAAGGCACCAATTGAGCTTTGTCGTGGAAGAGCATGTAGAGTTCGAAGAGGCAATCAGTTCTTTGATCACGTGCAGCGGTCAAGGATTGGGAATGGTGATAGCATTGAAATTGACATCATGCCTCCCATTCGTCGAGAGGAAGACCAGATGAATCTCATGCAAACCCGCATGGCCAGGGTGCATGCCAAGGCAACTCCAATACGGCTTTCCTTAGAAGCTGCTATCCCTGCGTGTGCAGAAGAGATCAAGGAGGAACACTTTCTTCCAGAGGTATTCGTTACTGAGAATCCAGCAGCAGCTTATTTCCTTAGGGTGGATGCCCTACGTTTCCAAGCATTGCCTTCGTCTTTGCAATTGACGGCAGCATCACTTCATGCTTTGCAAGAGCCCCATTGCTATCGTGAGCAAGATTTAGCAGGAAAAATGGCACTCTATGTTGATGGAGCGGCGAAAGGAGGCAATTCGGCATGGAGTGTGGCAGCAGTGTCGTACGACCTCTTTGGAGTTCCAGCGCTGATGGGTGTCCTGGCCAATGTCGTGGAATGTGATCGACTCTCGTCACAATGGATTGGAGCTACACACCATGACAATATAGCAGCAGAACTTACTGCGTCGGTGGCGGCGCATATCACAGCATTGGGCATCGAAGGCACTGCTGACGTGGTCATTCGCCCTGACCTGAAACTGAGTGCAATGATTTCGTCTTCGACATGGACATGCTCATCGCATCAAGGCCTTGCTGAGGTGGCCAGATGGCTTGGAGATGCTTTCCAGCAGCAAGGAGGCAGTGTCCGAGAAGTCCGAGGCCATACAGGTCATCCTTGGAATGACCTAGCTGATGCTTTAGCCAAATACGTTTTGGCAAATGCCCAAAATGTTGGTGCCATTGATTTTGGGAGATGTCATGAGGCCGTGATCAGTGACGACATCAAATGGAATTGGCTTTGGAATCAAGGAGAAGCTTTGAAAGAAGTCTTTCCCAAAGGCTCTGTTTCAAATAGCTGGGTGGTTACCCCGGCGCATGGCAGGATCAAGTGTGGAAAGCAGCCACATCAGGCGGAGGTTGATGCGTCTGCATGGGCTTGCATTGACTTCAAAATGGCTACAGCCAACGTACTTGCCCTCAATGAGCGCAATGACTTTCAGGATACGGAGCCGGTTTCAGCTAGAGCGGAAAGGCTTGACCTGCAATGGCATCAAGAAGGATGGATGGTGGTTGGTGTGCAAGAAACGAGAAGGTCAGAAGGACGTTATCAAACCACACACTACACCATCTTGGCTTCGGGAGCTAAAATCGTGAATGGAATACCTCACTATGGTTGCGAACTCTGGATTCACAAACATTTGCTGCTCAGCAAGGACTGTGACATGAGTTTTGCCAAGGCCAAGATTGTCGCAGCTTGGGCTGATCCAAGAAGGCTAGTGGTAAATCTCACTTCCAATTCCTTTGCCGTCACCTTTGTTGTCCTCCATGCTCCATGTCGGAGTGCTACAACCACGTGTGAACAGGTGCAAGCGTGGTGGGATGAGACTTCAGACATTTTGCGGAAAGCTTCCGTGTCAGATTTGACGTGGTTGTTGGCTGATGCAAATGCTCCTTTGGCGACCAAGGCCACTCAACACTATGGCTTGTGGGGGGCGGAGGAGTCCAACGAACAAGGCCACATTCTAGAGCACTTTCTGGAGGAGAACAACTTCTTTGCTCCCACCACGATGGAGTGGTGTCACAATGGTGATCACCACACTTGGAGTCATCCACGGGGAAACAAGTTGAGAAGGGATTATATTTTCTGCTCCAAGAATGCATTGGAGTGCTGTTGGGAGTCATGGACAAGTGAAACGCAGGATTTTGGTTTCACGCATGATGATCATTTACCTGTTTGCCTACGAGTTTGTGGATGGTGGCCGGCTGGGAATGCAGAGAAAAAGACGCAATGGGACAGATTGGCCATGTTGGATCCCCAAAAGTGTCAAGCTTTTCAGGAAGCGTTGCGAACTCTTCCAATGCCGAGCTGGAATGTCCACATTGATGACCATGCAGATTATTGGCATCAGTCCATCTTGGCTTTGGCAAAGCAGCACTTCACCAAGACAACCAAGGAGAAGGTTCGACCCAAGCTGACGGAGAGTACCCTGGCATTGATTCAGCTCAAGAGGTCTGCGCTTGACTATGGTCGACAGCAAGGTATTCTGAAGGATGAATCTTACAAGGCTGAAATGAAACAGCTGGAATCCCAAGTTCGACAAGCAGTCAGGAAAGATCAGAAGAACTTCTATGATGGTTTGGTCGATCAACTCAGAGGAGCTGGAGAACTGCATGATTTCCGCCTTGTCTACCGGCTGTTATCAAGGCTTGGAGGTCGGCCGGCACACAAGACAGGACAGAGATGTCCATTACCACTGCTGAGAAAGCCTGAAGGAGACCCCATTGGATCCTACCGTGAACAACAGCGTGTATGGCTTCAACAGTTTGCACAAGTGGAAGGAGGAATTCCTATGTCCAAGGATTCCCTTGCACAGATGATGCCGTCCTCCATTGGGCTTCCTCCTGAGATTGTCAACCTGGAAGCGGTGCCGACGGTCGATACGATCGCAAAGAAGGTTCGTGCTATCAAGAGAGAAAAAGCACCAGGACCAGATGGAATCTTGCCCGATGTGATCAAAGCAGGTGCTGGACCGATGATTACTCACATTGCAGCGATCACAACTAAAGTCTCGCTCAGAGGTAAAGAGCCAAATGAGTGGAGAGGAGGACGACTGGTGCCCCTTCACAAGGGGAAATTGCCAAGATCTGATCCTTCCGGCTACAGGTCGATCTTCATCAACAACGTTGTTACGAAGGTATACCATTCAGCTTTGAGAGATCATTTAGCCCAAGCATGGAGTCGAAAGATCAAGCATATCCAGTTTGGTGGTCGGAAAGGATGCGGGACTGATACACCGCATCTGCTGGTTCAAGAGCACTTTTGTCATTCTGCCCAGACTAGGACACCAGCTGCGGTGCTATTCATTGACTTTAAGTCGGCGTTCTACACTGTGATCAGACAAGGACTCTTTCAGAACCCAGTTGATGACACAGCACTTCGGGTTGCAATGCAAAGGTTCGGACTTGATCCACAAGTGCTTAGCGATCTGCTCAAACAAGCTGATGAGGACAATGCCACGGGAGGCATCTCGAAGCATGCGGAGTACCTCCTTTCGGATCTCTTCAAGGCGACGTTCTTTCAGGTGGATGGAATTGATGAAGTTGCGCTCAGTACGAAAGGAACCAGACCTGGGGACCCAGTTGGTGATATTCTCTTCAATATGCTGATGACGGTCATGATGGAGGAGGTCACAAACCACATCAGACAAAACACTACAGCCGTATGGCAAGGAGATGCCAAGCCGCAGGAGGAGCTTCACTTGACTTGTGGCGTTCCTGATCATGCTTGGTGCGAAGTGGCGTTTGTTGATGATTTAGCTGTTCTTCTGAGAGCCTCCACCCAACATGACCTCGAGAAGATCATAGAACTTGCCTTCCAGGCGGTATGCAGTGTTGCTGGAAAGCGAGGGTTGCAGCTCAATATGGAAGCAGGCAAAACAGAAGTCCTACGAGCCTTTGTAGGAAAGGGTGCAAAGCAAGCCAAACAGCAGATGCTTCTTTCAAAGTTCCTGATGCCGGTGGTCGTTGGAGACGGTCTGATGCACCTTAGAGTTGTCCAGTCCTACAGACATCTTGGAGGTTGGGTTCATGCTGATGGCAAACCAAAACATGCACTCCGTGAGAGACTTCGGAATGCCAAGCAAGCTTGGGGACCGTTGATTCAACCGTTTTTCAGGCGAAAGCAGATTTCAGTCAGTGCCAAAGTGAGAGTGTTCGAGTCCTTGGTGATGTCCAGAATGCTCTTCAATGTTCATGTTCTTACACGCATTACGCAAAAGGATTTGGACGCATGGGAGGCAGCCATGAGGAACATGCTGGTTCCCATTGCGAGTGGCATGCTTGAGGGATTGCCGCCATTTACCTTCTCTACGGCGACGCTGTGTGGTCTGGTTGGCATGCTTTCCCCGAGTGATCTACTTCATGTGGCTCGACTACGATATGTGCCGAGATTGTTGGCCAATTGTCCACAGGTGCTTTGGGACCTTCTTCATGCAGGCGAAGATGGAGAAGGCTCTTGGATTGCTTCTCTTCGAGCTTCTTTCAGATGGCTTTCTACCTTCATGGGACCCCGCTTAGCGCTGTCACCGCAGGCAGACCTGAATGACTGGTGGACATATATACAATTGGATGCTAAGTGGAGTATGAAGATCAAGCGAGCTGCAAAGGCGTGCCGAGAGTGCCGGCGTGAAAGTGCTGAAGCTCTGGTTTGGGAGAAGAAAATCGAGTCGGACCTTTTGAGAGAAGAGGCATTGGCTGACTTGAGCAGCAAGGAGAGTGTGGCGACTCCATGGACTTGCGAGACATGTCAAGCCCTCTTCACCTCCAAAAAGGCATTGGCGGTTCATGCTATGAAGCAGCACAGCTATCGCAGCGTTGCTTTTCACTACACAGTTGATGGAACATGCCCGAACTGTGCGAAGTGCTTTTCGCATCGATTCCGCCTTGCAAACCACCTGAGGGCAGTGGAGGAATGCTTCAATCGAGTACGAGCATGTTTTCCCCCATTGCAGAAAGAGGTGATTTTGGAGATGGCTGAGGAGGACAAGATCCACACCAGAACCATGCGAGATCAAGGATGGCTCAATACTAAAGCCTTGACACCAGTGATCCGAGCTTACGGGCCCAGGTTACCACCATGTGACTCCGCAGATTCCAGGATTATGCTGCAGCGGTGGACCGCGCGGCGACCTCCGGACAACCATCCAATGTTTGATGCGTTGGAAGGTTTCTGCGTCGAGACCGTGGATGAACCGGCAACTCAGATCACTGAAGAGAATGACGTGATCCCCTTTGTCGTGGTATCTGCTGGAGGAAGCATTGAGGGGGCAGCAGGGCGCTTCTCCATGCATGGACTGGCAAGGCTGTATGCAGCTCTGCATATCAGAACCCTTTGTTTCATTCATTTCTTCAGCGGACACAGAAGGCGAGGGGACATCCAACATCAAATCGAGGCGAGGTGGGATCATGAAAATACCCAAATCTTTTGTGTTTCAGTAGATTTCTGTATTCAGAAAGATGGGGGAGATCTCACCTTGGAGACCAGTAAGCAATTCTGGTTAGAGCGCATCTACTCGGGTGCCGTGTGTGGTGCAGGGGGGGGCCCTCCGTGCGAGACCTTTACGGCCGCAAGGTACATGGAGGAGGGCCCCCCCCCCGTTGAGATCACATGAATGGCCCCATGGACTACCACACAATTCAATGAGATCATGGAGACAGACTCGGGTGGGCTCAATTTTGATGCGTTTCATGCTCACAATGATTTGCGCTGTGGCACGAGCAGGGGGTATGGCGTTCCTGGAACATCCGGCTTTTCCAGTCTGGATTGCGTCAAAGAGGCCATGTTCTATTTGGAGTAGCAGAGTGGTGCGTTGGCTTAAGAGACTGCAGTGCTCCCAGATAGTCACCTTTGACCAATGCCTCTTTGGATGTATGGCGAGGAAACCAACTACTTTCCTGATCATTCGAATGCCAAGCCTTTGGAAAGAAATTGCCAGTTTGGGCAGGGCTGGAAGATGTGACCATCCACCTGGAGCCCACAAAGTGCTGAAGGGAAAAGACGCCAATGGTGGTTTCAATACCGCGATTGCGAAGGTATACCCTGAGAGGCTCAATTCGGCAATTGCAAAGGCCGCATATCAGTCTGTGCAAGCATACGCAGAACTGAGAGAGCGGGTTGAGCCCCTCTCATCTGATTTGGAAAAAAAATTGTCATTTGACTTCGTGGCAGAATCAATTGTGCAGCCTGACTGCTACATCTGAAGTCACTTGACATGCATGATCCAAGCAAGACATTGCAGTACGAGGAAAGGAAAGGAAAGGTAAAAAACCATGGTTTCCTGTAGATTTTCCCTTAACTCAATCCAATGACAAAGGGAAGGCCGATCAGCACTGCCGCCCTACAGTAGATAGCTAAGTTGGCTGAAATAAACTTCAATAACTATCCTCTGAAAAATGATGGAGTGAAAGTCAGTTGGGATTATGACATTCCCAATATATGGAAAAATAAAAATCATGTTCCAAACCACCAACCAGCTATGGTTTGTGCTACTTATATGTACTTATAGCTATAGTTCGTGGGGTTTATCAACGAACGAACATTACTGGGGGAACCCAGATTGTATTTAAATAACAGCGGCCTTACCTCAAATACACCTTAAAAAACCATTTGCATAGACTGGAGCATTGATATTTTGGTGATTTAAGGGGATTTCAAGCAGGATGGGGTTACTTTACCTATACATTGCTGCCATCATTTCTGGCGTTGCCTTGAATGGCTGGACGACTTGCAGTCAGAGCCTTTCATGGTTAGAGCCATAGTAATCATCAATCCCGTTTTATTCCAATAGTCATTGGCACATGTTTTTCCCCTTATATAATGCATTATAATTATAATGCGTTAATTCATGCGTTTTTCAGCACGCTAATTCTCAGTCAAAATCTAAGTTTAAAAACATTTTCTCCAAGGCACAATCCCTAGTTCAATCCATTTTAATCCCGTGTTTTTCCCAACCTGCGGTGGTGCCCCCGGCCACCGAATCGCGTTCAGTTGGGGTTCACATAACTCCAATTTCACGTTTGGGTTTATAGGTCCTATAGGTGATATATCTATAGTATTCATGGGGTTTATAAACCAACAAACATAACGTTTGGGGGGCACCACCTTGTATTAACCATCAAAAAACCATCAAAAAAACCATCATTAACCATATAATAACCATATCATTATACATCATTATACCATTTCCAGTGGTTGAATTCCTGGTTGGCTCACGAAGTTTGCCAAAAGACGATCAAATACCAAAAGACTAAAGGATTATCCACTTCGAGTCGCTGGGGTCTGCGTGCCGCTTTCCTTGTCCAAGGAATCCTTGTGACACGAGGGGAGGGACAACCCAGCCATGTAGAACGAAGATCTATGGGAAATCAGCTATAAATTGCTGATTTTAGTGGGATTTCATGGAATTATGGAATTATATTATGATTTTGATGGGATTATAATGGGAAACATCAATAATCACCGAGAATACTATGGGATTATAATGGGATTTGATAAGAATACAATCGTATTTGGGGTTGTGATGGGATTTAATGGGAGTAAAGACGGAAATGGAATTCTAATGTGATTTAATCGGATTTAAGGGGGTTTAGGTGCGACTGAAAATGGTTATACCTCCAAGTGTCAAATTAAGTAGGACAATGATTTTCACCCTCCTGTAAACTAGATTAAACTAGCTGTTCGATGTGGCACACCCACCATTTGTAGATTGTTTAGGGAAACCATGGGTTTTCCACATCTTTCTGGAAAAGTTTGCCTATGAGTAAAATGAGTGGGAATTGGAGCTAGCTTCGTAAACTTCATTGGTCCAGCTCTCAAGCCCCCAAAAACATATATTAACCATCAAACACACAGAAAAGTTCCCACCATTGTTCACACTAATTTTCTGATGGATTCTGATGGATTCTGATGGATTCAATTTTGTTGTTCTATCTTTTGGGAGTTTTTTCGTATCATGACCCAGTTTAACGTGACTCAGTCCGTAACCAGTATACAAAAACGCCCATGGCGACTTTTTACATGCGGCTTGCCAGCATTTCAAATAATGCTTCGCTCCCCCTGGACCCATGTGAAGAATTGCAAACAGATCAGATTTGCAATGTCCGTTATTCTCCCACTATTATCTTTGATCAATCCATATTGTCGTATTAATATGTATGTATATATATATACATACATACATATATATATGGAGGTTCCTGAAATGGAGGTACCCCTTAAGCATCCATTTATAGATTGATTTTCCATTATAAACCATCCATTTTGGAGTATCCCCATTTATGGAAACCCCCATATATATATATATTCCATGTTTATTGGCTGTGCCACATTACAGTATTCCAACCCAAGATTTCGATGTTCAAAAGAGTTCCCCGGATCCAATATCCCCCCACAAAAAAAAAAAAACATGCAAAAACCCAACACTTCTTGGAGTTGTACAATGTGAGGCCCCCTAGATAGCTAAGTTGGTTCATAACTCCAATAACTATGGTTTTAAAGGTGATATAACTATAGTTACTGGGGCTTAAAAATCAATTTATGACTAGGGGGGCACCACATTGTAAATCAAAATAAATCAACTAACCGCTAAGCTAAAATCACCATTAATCTGGGTAAATTTAATAACATTTCACTGAATTAAGATGAATTAAGACCATTTGGGGATGATTTCCCTTATATCTTACTAACCATGATTCCAGGGTTCGGGAGAACAGGGTTCGGTCGAGATCAAATTTACCCAGATGAATCTCTTGCTGGGTTATCCCCCAACTTTGCCATCTGGGCCCTCCCGGGCGGACGCCATACCGGTCATACCGACATACTTCGAGGGACATTGAAGATTTCGTTGGGGTTCTCCATTCCTGAAAGCAAGGAGCCAGGCGACACTGCCCATGGATCAGTGGGAATTCCAGGATCCAATTGATGGAGGTACGTTAGTACCATATTTTTGGCCATATTTTGTGGGGATATTCCCTTACATAGCCCTTACATAGGCCTTATATATGGTAGGTACCTCCAATCAATTGGTTCCTGAAATGGCCATTGAATGGAAAATCAAATGCAGTTTTTCTCAGGCAGTTTTTCTAAACCAACTACAGGGACCATGGCTTCCAGTTTCTAAACTGTAGGTGGCGCCCCAGTTTGGACTCGCGTTTTGTTGATAGCTCCAATTTCATTTGGCTGACAGATACCCTCTGGTAAACTAACATAGCGAACTGGAATATCACCATGCTATTAATGGGTAAATCCACTATAAATCACCATGTTCAATAGCTATGTTAAATTACCAGAGGGTATATCGAACTACTTAAGGTTGTTTCTCACCAACACCTCCAACACTGGGGGGGCACCACCTCACCGATTTCGTTGACACCGATCAACGCGGTACGTAAACGTCCCATATGTCTGGCCATATGAATTGTTGGGAGATTCCCTAAAACATAGGCCTAAACAATGGGCGGCCCAACATATATGGTATATATGGTACAAGGTGGGGCCCCCGTTCGATAGCTAAGTTGGTGAACATAACTCCAATTTCACCTGGGTTTGTAGGTGATATATCGAACTAGCTAATGGGGTTTATAAAACAATTTGTAACTAGGGGGCACCACCTTGTAGGTACCTCCAATCAATTGGTTCCGGTTGCATGGCCATTGAACCGAGAGGCGCTTCGTATCCTCCAGCAGTTGCGAGATGATGCTCTTTCTCTTCTTCTTAGCCAACCGGCGACTAGAGAGGTGACACGGTTGGCTAAAACGCGAAGCTATACAGAACGTAACATCCCACAGATAGAAAAGGCAATTCCTATCTACTAAAATCCTGTTGAGTATAGATATAGCACACACACACACACATATATATATATATATATACATACTACACACGATGAACCAAAGATATTGGAGTTATGAAGCAACTTGGCTAACGAACTGGGTCACCATCTTTTTTAGTAGTGACAAATCACATGTTTGCATGTTTTGGGCATTACTACATGTATCCGTTCCATTCTTGAAACCTTCAGGGAAGCTTGCCAGACCTGCTGAAAAGGTGAAGCTCGAGCTACGTAACCTGCTTGCACCCCTTGATCCCCTGCTAAGTTACCTGGTTTTTTAGTGGGATAAGATTGGTTATAATCTGGTTGGTGGTTTCAACCCCTCTGAAAAATATGAAAGTCAGTTGGGATTGTTATTCCCAACTGAATGGAAAAATAAAAAAGGTTCCAAACCACAAACCGATTTTAATTTGATGCTGGATTTACCCTGAGGTAAGTTAACATAGACCCTGCCATTCGTCGGGCTTGGATGTTATTCGTTTCCAAAAAAAAAAAAAAACTTATTTGATGTTATTTCTTACGGTTCTATCTTAATTTACCAAATGGTATCACTATTTTGCATTCTTTTTTGGTGGTCATTTTTTAACCAGAAGTTCGTGCGCTGAAAAGTGACCGGCCATCTCGGGATGATTCCCTAATAAAACCATTCCCCGGACAACGGCAAATTCGGGCATTTTCTCAACTTCATCCATATATCAATTGCCCTTTGGTAATTTAACATAACTATGGAACATCACCATAGAAATAGTGGATTTTCCCATGAATAGCATGGTGATTTTCCATAGTTATGTAACAGTTTACCAGAGGGTAATGGGTTAATCCAACTTGTGTTTTTTGTTGCTTATAGATTCTACAGATCCAACTCAGAAAATAGTCCCCTTTTTCACGACCTCCGTGAGTTCTTGATGAAATTCATCATACTTCATCCAAATCCCATTTCAATGCAATCCGAAAAAAAACATCCCGTTAGTAATTCCGTTATATAATATTTCATGAACAAAATCCATAATCCACGGATGTATCCCACACAGAAGTGAATGATTGGAAAATTACAGGAAAATTACAGGAAACTTAACCATATTTCATGGAAAAAAGCATGGTTTCCGATTAAACTTTTCCCCAACAAACCAATCCATTGAATCCCACGATTATGTCTCAATTCTTGATGTGTTTGGCAGTGTTTGGTGAAGTGAGACTCCTCCCATTTTTCTCAAATCTGGTGTTTTCTCTGTGGCTGATGAGTTTTCATGTGTTCATGCCTGTCTTCGATCACAAGTGCTACGCCTTTTTTTGGCTGAAACCAGAACTCCTTCAAAACCACGTCTTGGTGGTAGAATCATGGGATACCCTCTGGTAATTTAGCATAGCTATTGGACATGGCCCATTTATAGTGGATTTTCCCATTGAACATGGTGATTTTCCATAGTTATGTAAACGTTTACCAGAGGGTAAATCAACCATTTCAGGGAAACGAATCATGGGTACCCCTGTGAGTGCAAGGTGGTGCCCTGGTGCCCGGTTCGGACTCGCTCCAACTTCACTTAGCTAGACATGGTACAATGTGAGGCCCCCGTTCGATAGCTAAGTTGGTGAACATAACTCCAATTTCACTATGGTTTTATAGGTGATATAACTATAGTTACTGGGGTTTATAAACCAATTTATAACTAGGGGGCACCACATTGTAGATATAGCGAACTACTTTTCATGGGGGTTTATCAACCAACGCCGCCTGATATGGGGCATCTGATAACTTGATTTCCGTGATATGTATTAGGTGGACAAATTATTCCCATGATATCTGGTAACTTCCCGATATTTCCATTAATATTCCCAGAAAAATATTCCTAATATATATTCCCATGAAAATATTCCCAGCATGTTTCTCAACTCCATTCATCACCGCACGCCACGCCCTTTTGCCCACTCAGATGTTCTCAGGCTTTGGTGTCCTTGGCAAAGGTGATGATTTGAGAAAAGGCATTGGGACGATCAATGGCCTACAAGGTGGTGCCCCCTAGAGAGCTATGGTTTTATAGGTGATATATCTATAGTTAATGGGGTTTATAAACTAATTTATAACTAGGGGGGCACCACCTTGTACATTAAAATGATTAATGGAAACATTAAACCATCAACTAGTGACCATAAACCATTAGTGATTAGATTTATGGTAAACATGGATTTTTTGTGATTTATGGAACATTAAACATTCAAATTGATGGTTTAGTGATCAAATGATGATTTATTAAACAATTAAATCGAACACATCAATTCCGTTGGATGTTACTTGCACCCGTTTTTCACCAGCAAAATTATTGTATAGGTCATGCTAAGCCCGTCTAAACCTGTTTACAGGGATTCGAAATAATTACCGGTCTTATCACTTACTAGATTCTAATCACTTTTACCAACCCTGTTCCTATCCAAGCCCTAACTTATAGTAAAGAGGCAGTGTTGATATAATATAGTGGTAGTCTCAGAACTTTACTTTTTCTTGTGTAAAATCATATCTTAAGTGCTTGTCCACTAAAGTACCTATACCTTTGGGGGGCCGGCTGTCAGGCTTGCCCCAAGCTGTTGTAGGTAAATGATTGCCACAAGGGCTTCAAATACGTTTCTTTACCTCGTTATTACCATCTGGTAAACTAACGTAACAAGGGAAAAAAAAAGAAAAAACATTTTTTGATGGGTAAATCAACTATAAATGGACATGTTAAATAGCTATGTTAGTTTACCAAAGGGTAACCAAATCTAACCCAAACATACCTGGAGTTATTGGAACAATCCTGATGATCATAGTAAAATTGCATGATAACTTCTGTACATTGCATCGCCATTTGATTGTTAAAACATGTTAAAACCCATGACATAATCGCATAGAACAACAGCAATTACATGCTCATCAAATCCCATTTTGACAGCTTAAAGCCTCTATGTATGATGGTTCACAAATCATTTGGTGCAGGTCAAACCATCATTATATTGTATATATATATTTATTTATTTATTCACGTTTAAATCCAAATTTGTTTTAGATCGAAATTCATTGTTTTGATAAATGATATACCCATTTTGCTAGTCAAATCGATTTTTTTGTTGGTCAATTCACGTTTTTGTGCTGGTTAAATGTGTTTTTTGCTGGTTAAATCAAATTTCTTGAAACTTAATATGGGTAAAACAAAGTCATAAACCACCCATGACTGGGAATAGTAAGTTTATACCACCTATAAACATGGTGATTTTTCTGGGGAATGGTAAGCATGGCAGCAAATTTTACCCACATTACCCTCTGGTAATTTAACAGTTTGCTATTGCAAATGGCCCATTTAGTTCGTTGATTTACCCATTAAAGATTGTGATTTTCCAGTTCGCAAACGGTTAGTTATTAGCTGTTGAAAATGACCATTTATAGTTGATTTATCCATATTTATCCAGTAAAAATGGTGATGTTCCATAGTTTTTTGTATGTTTACCAGAGGGTAATCCACTACAAATGGTGATATTATAGGGATGATCATGGCAATATCATGGGGTATGATGATGATTTAGTGACTTTGCTGTGACTTTATGGTGACTTTATAGTGGTTTAACCACATTAAGTCATTTAAAAGCCACATGTGTAAAGCACCTGTGTCTCCGGCCAAGCGGCCACGGTGTTGGTCAAGGCTTCGGCGTCCTTTTCGGCCTGGAGCGCCTTGAGGAATTCATGGTGATTCGAAGGGCTTCTAAACAAATTGCAATGGTGATTTTCCATTATGTAAACGTTTACCAGAGGGTAGTAGGAAACTAACAAACCACCATGCAGTTGGGAGGACCTAAAGAATCAGCGGAATCACTGCACGCCCTCAAGAATACACTCTGG
>Ga0126342_10011285_pt1 | contig 15966 bp, 17 predicted proteins | sample Cyp1metagenome_FD_92528 | JGI IMG/M metagenome (GOLD analysis project Ga0126342, IMG submission 92528) | Coral microbial communities from Lord Howe Island, Old Settlement Bay, Australia - Cyphastrea 1 metagenome | ecosystem: Host-associated > Invertebrates > Cnidaria > Coral ... | reverse complement strand
CTCATGCCTAACTCATGCCTGGGTCAAAACTTGCTAGTAAATCACCATGGAATCGCTGTTTCAAGAAACTCATGCCTAAGTCATGCCCAAATCTTAAAACACCATGGAATCGCGTATGTATATTGCATATCTGCATGAGCAAATTGTATCCTACAGAAATTAACTCGCAAATCAGCAACAAACCCAGTTTGCAGTGGTTTCCTTTACCAACCAGCATTTATGGTGCAACTTGTGTGAGGTCGCTACGATTTGCCCAAACATCGAGAGATATCTCTATCCAAATCCCAGGTATGAGACTGATCTGACCCAAATGAGCCGCCTTCAATTTCTCCAGATATTTCGCCAAATCGGTCGGGAGGGAGCTGTTGAGCACGGTGCGTGGACGCACCACCACCTGTCCAGCAACTGGACGGCATTGCCAACATTGCCAACCACCAACCCTTCACCATTGGATACCAGGCTGGTGAACATGTCACGCTGGCCCTGCCAAGTCACACTGTTGGCTTCTGGCAAACCTTGAAGGACCTGGTGATGTTTTCCACCAATGCCTGGTGACAGCAAAGCAAAGGATCATCACCCCATCTGCCGGGAAGGAAATAAAGGTGAATTGGTTTAAGTTTAACATATGTTAAAGTTAAGATCATATTCAAGTACTGCACATGTTACAAGCAAGCGCGTGTTTGAAGCAGACCTTCAAACATCGCCCTGGGGATGTGTATATCATATACATTTACGGTAATACTATATTCGAGACTTGAGACCACCAGCGAAGTATATGCAACTAACATAGCTATGGAAATCCATGGGTTTCCCTACACAATGATCTACAACTGATGCATGTTCATGGATTTTCCATAATATATTCGCTTGCTGGAGGGTAAAAGATTTGGGATCATCTTTCTAAAATGGCAACAGAAAAATATCATTGTTGCATATTGATCATATTGTTGCTAACACTAAAATTCCCAGGTGAGCAGTGTTCAAAACAAGAAATGTCGTTCCATGACACGCTGGTTGGTTGACAAGGATTCCCAGCGCGTGGATTGGGTTCCCCAGTTTATTTGCCTAGCATAAGCGCATGCAATCATCAACAAAATTGGGTTTTGAACACTGCTCGGATTGCAATTGGATTCTCTTGGAAAACATGGACACAAAATGACAAAACCAAGCATTGGGCTTCTCGAAATTGAGGATCATCTAAAGATATCTAAAGATTGGTTTTGGGGTCTTCAAATACACGATTTTGGATCAGTTGGATGATGTTTGATGAAACTATATGGGGGTTTCTACAAATGGGGATCCCCAAAACCATTGGTTTCAATACTAAATGTGTTTATTCTTTGATGACTTTGGGTACCACCATTTAAGTAAGGAAACTTCCATATAAATACCTGGGCTCACAATGTTGAGAACCTGCAGCTGCTCATTCATATATATATATTATTATGTATATTTCTTTTGTATATATAATATAATTTCATCAGCAATAGTTGCTGATCTGTTCATCTTGATAAAGCCCTTCATTCCTTCCTCTTCACAAAAAAAAACAAATAACCTTTCCGGAACCAAAGAATCTCCCCAATTCGCTTGGTTAAGGATTTCCAATCGAGAGCTTAGGACTTAGGATTACATGCCCGAGGATTCCCCCCAAAAATGGGATGATTCACTACCAAACATAAGATAAACCCCACTTCCATATAGCTTACTCTCCGATTCCTGGATGCAGTTCCTCCATACCATCTAATGGCATGAATCAAGATGAATTATGTCACTGTTTTTTGCCAGGAAACCCAGCTTTGCACCCCCTGAAGATATCCAAACATCGAGGCCCCGCGAGTTCACCCCCCGCCCGGCCATCCACTTCTACACGCCACCAGGGTGATCCACTGTCAAAGGCTGGACCCAGAGCCTCGATCTGGGAAGGCCATGGGTTGATAAAACAACCAAATTGCAGATGCCACTTTTACCGGGTAAATGATGATTCACAGGACCAAATCATATCCACTGCATGATCACAGTCCTGAGTCCTTTGCTGACTTCCAATCAATATCAATTAATATGGTTTGTCTACCAACCCGGAATCGTGAAATAGGACCCCGCAATAGATTCAAACGATTTTAAAAGTGAGAAAACATCAGAAAAAACGATCGAAACTGATTGATCTCTTGTGGACCTTCATAGACTCGAAAATAATGCCAGGAAAAACCAAGAATACTATCTAACTTGTAAGGGTCAAGCACTGGTTGGGGTAAGTGGGATGTACCCCCCTTTAGAACACACAGATTTCATCGATCAATGACCTGTCAGCTTGCAGCCTGAGCCCGCCTTCGCGAAGTCAGTGCTGCTGATTCCACCCCGCATCAAGAGCAGCTCGGGCGTCATCTTCATATCTCAGCATCGCGATGGAAAAATGGGTCATTCTTCACAGAAACACAGCATTGCTGGATGGTGGTTGACCTACCCCTCTGAAAAATATTGGTCACTTGGGATGATTCTTCCCAATATATGGAAAAAAAATGATCCAAACCACCAACCAGGCATTGGATCGGGAATTTTGGTCAATCATTTGGGGTTGGGCCATAGCAGCATGATCGAAGCTTAAAACAAAATATTCCGGCCCATGTTCCAAGATGTTTCAAGGCCTTCCGAGATTGCCGAACTACGGGCTGGACCCCTTTCTTTTGAGACTTCATCAACTGTAGCATCCTGCCCCCTCAGGACTCCGTACCGTACATGTTCTTGGGCACCTCAAACTCGTACTGAATTGGTATCTCGTGAGGTAGAAGCCTTGAAACCGAGCAGACAAGGACCCAACAGCAGGGAAGACTCATCATATGGGACAAGAATGGACCATACCTATACTATATCACATCACACTTGGGGATGTCCAACTCGTTTCATCCATGATAAAGCTATTCTGATTCTACCAGGGCACTTTTTAGGGGTTTGATCAACAGTCAATCTTGTAAACCCATGCAAACCCACTGTAACACAGAGGTACAAAATCCAGAAGGACCAACTGACCAACCCAACTCATCACCGACTGGTGATCTATGCCTGGGTCCCGGACCCAGGCATGGACCGCACCTGTCCCTTCTGATAGTGGGCAAAGTAGCGCCTGGCTTTCCACGTCCATACACCATGGATTTGGAATAGGTGGCTGTTGAAGAAGTGAATCAAACCTAACCATGCAATAGTAATATCATATATTATCATATAATGTCATGTAATACTATATAATATAATATCATATGAGCTGTTTCCAACAGGTCTTGTTCTTCTGAGGGCGCCAAGGGAATGCTTTCGAGGCTTACGCACACCAGGGTATTGCTCACACGAGGTCCTTATTGCCATCCTCTTACTACAAATGAATAAGGGTGTTTTTGTTGTGACTCACACAATATCATGGTGTATCAAAAAAACATATACACGTACCATGATATTAAAATGATATGGAATATAATATATACTATATAATGTATAATATATACAGTAATATATAATATATAATATATAATATATGATAAATAATATATAATATATAATATATAATAAATAAAATATAATATATATTATATAATAAAATATAATATATATATATAATATATATATATATAAACATAGCATACGTATATATATATAATAAAATGATGCATGTATAGTATAATATATAAAGTATAAATTATAATATACTGATATAAAACATAAAAAAAAATATAATATAATATCACACAATGTAATATCGCATGTCACATAATATATTGTAATATAATATATAATATGAAATATAATATGATATCATAAATATGATATAATATAATATCAGAGAATCAGATATAATAGCGTATGATATAATGTAGTATCATATCATATGATATTGATATCATACATATATGTATACTATTATATAATCATCAAACAGTGTAAGATATTGGAATATATTGACATAGATTCCAAGATATTGAGGTAGCATGAGATAGCAATCATCTGTCACAAGCATTCCAATAGTTGTCACTCTTAGGATTTTCCGATACATTTATGGAAGAAATCGAGAAAGAGCCCACAAGTTACCCAGTCCAGATGGTGGCTGCCCCAGCAATATGTAGTAAATTTGGGCATCATGATCCCATGTTTAGGGATGACAAAGCACATCAAAGATACCCTATGGATCCCTTTGGTAATTTAACATAGCTATGTAAAACCACCAGGCAAATATAATCTATAAACGGGCCACCAACCAGCAATTTTGACCCATCCCCATCAAAGTCTTGGACATGTCGGTGCATCATCAGGAAAGCCATTGGAATGATTCAATATTGCCATACAGCCATACAGCCAGCAAGGTATAGGAGCTCTCGTATATCGAATTTTCAGACACATCCAAAATCATTTGATTAATGTCCCCAATAGATAATCAAATAATATATACATATATAAATAGTATTATCGTTGTCTATCTCTATATATATATAAATATGTCATTATTATCAAAAAAAAACTGCTTAGTTCCAGCCCATTTCTGGAGCCTTTCCCACCAAGGCAACCGCCATCGCCTGAAGAGCTCCTGGAAGGCCTCCTTGCGTTCCGCCTCCGCCCCGAGGTCCTGGCCCGGATCATGGGATAGACCGCCGGGAAAAAAAGAGGATAAAAAGGGTATATAATGGGAACATGTTCAAAATTCTCCGAAGATATCTTATAATTATATGACTGGGAGTGTCCTAAAATGGGGGATACCAGTAGTCACCATGGTTGTTTCAATGCTCAAACGTTTTGATGACTTGGATGATTTAGGGATATGGAACAGGAGTTCTTTCAAAACCACAGCACCAGATCCATTTTTTGAATCCAAGTTGCCTTCTGAGGCAGTATTGGGGGGATGATTTTCAGGGTTAAGTACCTTCAGGCCTTCAGGACGAGATTCCCATTTCGGAAAATGTATACTGTAAATTGCAGAAGTTCTTGATGTGAAGCCCTCCCATTTTGACTGTATACTCCCATCATCTCCCATCGGATACATAATGATACATGGAAATCCCTCTATAAATCCTGAAAAATCCTCAATTTCCGTCGCTGAAACATGCTGAAAACTAACCCATTGCGGCAAAAACTGGGGGACCTTTGACATCCTTTGACCCATCAAGGTGCACGAGACCTCTGAACGAAGCTCTCCGTCTGAACGCCACGTTCGTGGCGTTCAGAAAAACCAAACGCACAGTCTGAGATGGTACAAAGATCATCAAAGATCCCGACATGAATATGGCATGCCTTGACCCCTCTCATATTATAGAGGATATGTTCATGGGTATGTACAAAATTGTACAAAGAAATAGAAAAATCACAAAATTGACCCCCAAATCCCTGGACCGAACGGCTCTCCTGCATGGGTCGAACCGCCCCGACCAGTACCAAGCTGGCTAGCCATAAGCACAGCATTCGCAGCCTGGTGATGTTTGGTCATATGGTAAATTCGATGGATTTTGCATGGAATTTAAAAGTATGTATATATATATATATATATTATAATAGGATTTAGCGGGATATACAAGATATACGGGTATGTGTATATATATATACGTATATGTATGTGTATATATATATATACATATGGGATTTCATCGGATATACAATCAGCACTATAATAAACAATGTGGTAAGCCCAATGGCCCAATGCCACAAACAACTACAACATCAATCTAGGGATGGTTGGAATCCAAACCATAAAAGTGGTGATGGAATGGGGATGATTTACGGGTGAAAAACTTGGATGACCGGAACACTGGGACGCGTTGAAAATGCTAAGTGTCTTCAGAACCACATGGATGGACATGACATGACATGACCAGCTCACAGCAACGGTACACGATGGCCGTCTATGGATATGATGGCGTAATAGTTCCGAAAACATCCGAAAACTGGTTTTGCTTTGTGTATGATAGGTTCCTGCATGGAGATAGCTGACTATCAAACATATCATCAATTTTATGGTGGGTATTCTGTGGGCCTGATTCAGCAGTGATCGGTGGAAGTGAAGATCATGAACCTTGGATCACGGCCGAGAGTTACCCCTTTGGACTCTGACTGGTGGGTGGTTGAGCTACCCATCCAAAGAAATAGTACATACGGACAATCACACAGTGAAGTTTTGAACACTGCCCCTCGAAAACTCACACATAGCCACATATCCTAAAGAGTCTATATACAATCAAGCATGCAAAATATCGTATGTGTCTGCTGGATTGGAATGTGTCGAGTTGGTGTCCATCAAAATTTATGCATCTCCAAAAAATGATTTTGGCAATTATTTGATAAGTTAAGTTATGTTATAAGTTAAGTTATGTATAATATATATATATATATATGTATACACACACTACTTAATATATATATATAATATACATAATACTTAATATATATATATATAGAGAGAGAGAGAGACTAAATATCATGAAACATGGCTACATGTTGTGGTCCTGTAGTCCCTGGGCCACTTTGACAAAAGCTCACTGCCGGTTCATCCTGGTTCCAGCTCATACGATCACGCTTTTTCGCGCTGGTCGGATGCTTTTCGATTCATTAGTTTTTTGGGAAAACCTACAGGAAACCATAGGAAAGTCAAGATTTTACCCAACATCACTGAATCCTTTTTGAGGGGTTGCCTACATTCTTTCCCTTCAACATCCTTAAAACAAGCCTAAGAATTTTGCTAGTCATGGGCTTGGGTGTCACATTTTGAAGCATTCATGGGTCTGAAAATGGGCTTTACTAGTACTCCCATTTGCCTGATTAAAACTCATGAATGGGTCTGAAAACGGGCCATGTATACCCAAGATCATTTGCATCAATAAATCTGCAATAAATTGGGGGGGTGCTGATCATGCAGCAAGAAGTCATGAGGGAGTTGCAGCCAAGTTGTGGCTGCACATAGATACAGTGAGGGGGAAACGGGTTACTGTGAGGTAAAAGTTATAAATGTTCATTCCACAAAGTGGCTATCATTCAGTTTAGCTATAGTGGGTTGGAGCAACCCTGTCTATAGATGAGAATATTCCGCGGAAAAATTGGGAGTTGCCATGCCATGTTGATCAAAGAACGGACTCCGCGGCTGCCATCTCAAATCTATGGTCAAGCCTATTCTCCACCAGCCGCCAGGGACATCAATGCCTTAAACTCAACTGGTTTGATGCTGGCCTCCCCTGCTTGCAGGGCCCTTTCACGCGGGTCAAGGAGCACGAAATACCGTGCCAGCGATGCCTGCAGCATCCATTGACCCAGTGCTTCCCAGCGGGCGCATTGGCCCAGGTGCCCCGCTGTCATCCGCCGCTCACCCCAACTGGGCGGGTTGGCCTCAAAAAGCACTTCAAGATCGGGGAACCGTATCTCGAAGAGGGCTTGTCCGTGCGCCACCACACCCGGCCAACGGTGTGGAGAGACCGACACTGAAGACCGTGGGGTGATGTCAGCTCTCTGGGTAAGGTGAAGGAAAGGGAAGGACGCAAACATGATGCAACAGCTCCAAACTTCAAAGGGGCACGCAAAGATTTTCATCCACTCATATTCCGGGCATCCATGCCAAGATTTTCCCCTTCTCACATTTAGGAAGGCCAATGATGCCAAGAAACAAGTTGAGATATTTGCAAAACACGATGTTTTACCAGCCATGCTCAGCCCAAATGGCTATGACAGTTGCTGCGGGTGGATACTGCGGCGTCGACACTGGCATGTTGGGCGCAAGAAATGTAAACAATGTATTAGAAAGGCCACTTTCAGCATTGGCATGACTAATCTTTCCGTAGATTACAGAAAAAGTTAGATTCAGCCCATCAAATTCATTCAAAATTGCCAACATGTACCGGTACTAATATGTTGTAATATGAGTCAACAATGGGGAACGAGATACAGTAACCCACCAAAAGAATGATCTATCTTGGAATTAGACCACTAATTTGACCTATACCCAAACTGGATAACGTGAATGTGGTAAAGCCAAATCCCAAATTGACAGTGGTAAAGTCTCCCCTGATATAACCGTTAGTGTAACCATCATTCAACTCCCCTGAAAATCTCCATGACACCCCCGTTGTTCATGGTGAAATCCCTCCATGGCCACGGTGTCACCAGCTGCAGCTATCGCAGCCACCGCCTCGGATGGCGCCTTTGCCTGCGAAATCGCCTGAAACGTCGCGATTGAGGCCGTTCCCAAAGGCAGGATCATCCCGAGCAAAATGGATAGGTTTGATGTGTCGCAAAGTGGAATTGGGAATTTCAAACTCATCAAAATTCAATTTGTTTTGGGAGCATCATCTCTCCAAGGTCCAAATTTGAAGTGAACATGATTGAAACAACACGCATTTCAGACCAATACAAGATCTATTTTTGTGGGATTGACACCGCCAACAAGTCCTGTAACTGGCCTGTGGGCAAGCCCAACTTTGTTCATAAGGGCGTCGTCAAGGCAGTGGGTTAAATCATGTTAAATCCACGTCTTGGACTCTGTACTTGCATTAGTTCAACAGCATTCCTTATATGTCCATAGATAAGCTGCATCAAGATCCCCGTTCATCACACTGTCATGAAAGAACCACCTTACCTCTGCCAAAAAGCTGATGTTTCAATAAATACCCAAGAAGGACACGTAGCTTGGGTTTCATGTGTGAACATCAAAATAGTGATCGCCGAGCGATCCCCCTCACCTGCCAGTGATCGCCCACATCTGCGGGAGTGCAACCACGCACATCCAGAAACCAGCAGGCCCTCGGCTCCAACTTCGCAGTAGGAATCAACATGTCCCTTAAATTTGTGCTTCAAATTATGTCCGCTTACTTGGAAGTGCAGTTCCAGTTATAAGTTATTTTTGTGTATATACTATAACTTTATAAACTTATAGTAGTCATATCCCAACTTATGGGGGTGATCACCATGGTTATAGCCATGTGTTTCACCTCAACTGCACCATCTCACGTAGATTTCAACCAGAGATGATCCCTTAGTGAAGCAGCTGGATGGTGAGGATGGCTGGGTTGGATCCCAATGTATCCCAGCTAGCCGTTTAACCAACATAATATGATATAATGTGTAATATATATATATATATGTATATATATATATATATGTGCATGATGTATGATATTAATATATAATTTATGATTATATATATATATGTATGTACATAATATATATATATATTTATATATATACCATTTCTATCCATGAATCACTTGAGTCGGATGATGCCATGGGAGAAGATCAAGCAGAGACTCGACAAGGCGCTCAACAAAAACATTTTTTCCAGGTTTGAATAATGCATCAGAAACGCCAAAATTGAATGTATAATGAATGCATAATGAATGCATAATGAATGCATAATGATGTATAAATGTATATATATAATTATATATATCAAAATTGAATATCAAAATTGTTTGCATGCCAACAAGATGCAGTACGAGGATTAGCAAGTGGATTATGCCCCGTTTTAGTACAAATCCAGATGCCATATATGCCTGTCAAGTTGCATCATCAACTCGTGTCTAATGTGCGACCACTGTAACCACAAACCAAAAACCATCATTGACCATTCTCGGATTATTGACCATGATGATTGACCAATCAAATAATCTTAGATGTTTACATTGCTCGATAATTGTTATTTGCCAAAAGGACACCGAACAATGGGTTTTTTAAGTCAAGCAGGAGTCGTATGGGTTTGAGTCCTGAGATCCCATGGCATATTTTGGCGGGAACGAACCAACAAGGTAGCGATGTTTTATCGGATTGTCTTTCTGAATGACATTCCACCAATTCCAAAGCTTCAAGATGGTTCATATAAAATGATATAAAATGATATAACATATTATAGATGTCTGGTTGTTGCCTTAATAAAAAGGAGTTTCCACCATATTCCAGGGCCTGCCTCTTCGACTTGGCCTCCCGGCACAGAATAGCCCGCAGTGGCCAGAGTCTTCCGAACCTGCTGAGTTTTCACAGAGACCCAACTGGCCATTGGGGTAAACTTTGATGTGGAAAACACATGGAAAACCCATGGAAAACCCATGATTCCCTAGGAACATGATCTACAAATAGAGGATTTTTCACATCTATGTTAGTTTATAGGAGGATACATCCAAGAAATGTTGCTGAAAAAACATGTCGAACCCAAAGTTGAGGGATAAACCAGCGAAACCTCTCATGGCCATTCATGGCTAACCATAGAATTACCCACTTTGGGTGATTCCCACCAAGTATATAGAAGCTTTTGTATATATGTCAACTCATTTGTCTGACACATATGTATATATATATATACAGTATCATGAATCATGACATAAGCGGTATCTTGTTTATTTGTCTTAATTTGTCTGAGATGTATTCTGACATATGTTGTGATATTTCATCTGACATACGTCATGGTCCTGACTTTGTTTTTGGGATTCTCAGAGGTATTCTGACATATACTCTGACTGACAATGTATCCAGCCAGAGCTATTTTGACATCAATGACCTTCCGGTAGCTGATTTACATATGTAAACACGCATAGCTGACATAGCTACCAGTATGGAGAAAAGAAAGTATAGTTTATAGATGGGTTACCTCTTCAAAATGTGATTTTCCACAGCTATATTAGTTTGCCAGAGGGTATAGTAATTATCTGAAACTGTTTATTCGCACATAAATAGTATCATCATAGGACTATGTATATCAATATCATCTGTATCATATTTTCACACAAAATTCGACGTGTGTTTAGGCTTCAAGAGGTGTCCTTCAGATTTCTGAAACATTTGCTGTGGGATCTGCAACATCGGCACCCCGGCAGGTGCGGAAAACGGGAAAAAGACCACCTACTAAACGGGATAATCCCACACTCCTACTAAACACCCCCTAAATGGTTCCAAGTATGTTCCAAGCAGTGTGTAAATTCTCACCTAAACCAGGTAACCATGGGGCTGAGATATTCCATGAGCCCATTTACTCAGGAAAAACCATGCGTTGTTTCTCACATGTTTGATGTCTTTCCACCATTTTCCACACCCATTTGGCAATTTGGTCAATGTTTTCAACAAACCTGTTAATCCTTTGAATTCGTTCCCACTGTCGATGCCCCAAGATAAATTTCTTCCTGGTTACACACCATTGTGTGAGTTCCAACCCCATATTCTTGTCGGTCAAGTCTCGTTTGTTCAACTCCAGAACTCCCCCGGGTCGACCACGTCACCAGCGCCTCTGCCAGTACGAAGACCAGGTGTGGGGGCGTCCGAACGGTGATGACCTGCCGGGTCATGTATTGATGACCCATGGCCTCTAAATCAAACATGGCTGGACCATTCCCGACTTTAATTGGAGGTTTTAGTGGGAAAATAATCTGTAAATTTTAAATAGGTGATTTTCCGTTGTAATGTAAAATTGATATAAGAACAAATGATATACAGGCGATGCTTGTAGGAGAATTGACAGGAACATGTTATGGGAGACATTATAATTATACAGGATATTAATGGGACATTTATAGAAAGGGACCTTGAACATCAGTGTGGCACGTGTGATATCATACAGTCCGTGAAAGTGGCAATGCATGAAGCCACCAGAACTGACTATAAGCCACCACTCATCACTGGTTGGTGGTTTTAACCATCTTGAAAAATATGAGTTCGTCAATGGGAAGGGTTCTCCCATATATGAAATGGAAAATAATCCAGCCATGTTTGAAACTAGCAACCAGATATATTTTCCTATGGTTTTCCACTGATGATCACCTTCCATAGCTATCCACTGATAGGTTTTCCATCCATCTGTCGCAGCATCCCATCCCCTCAGCCCCACCATTGCTTCGCGCAGGTAATGCAGGTGTTGCTGCTGCAGATTGTTCAGCACTTCAGCCTCGAAGCAACCAACAAATAACAGCGAAGGACGTGGTATAGATAACAAGTTACTGTTACTGGTATTCTATTCATTCTACGTATATTAATAAATTATATATATATATATATCCATGATAGGGTATAGATACTCCATAATCTAAATGGTATATAGACTAAGATTATATGGAGAATCCACCATTTATGGATGAAAATAAAGACTGTTTGAAACCACTAGCCAAATAACCAAATGGGGTGAGAAAAGAAGTGGAAAAATTTGGGGGAAAAAGACAGCGGCGAATAGATTTGCCAGTGGAAGTGGGGTAAAACGTCCGTTGAGAATGGGATAGATCACGAGCGGAAATGGGGACTGTCGATAAAAAAACAACGAAAGAAAACACTCTTTTAACACATGTTTGCAATGTTCACACAATTTTTTTAATGATATTGGCATTGGAACTCCGAACATCTTTGGGTCTATATATTCGATCACTCTGTTCATGGCTAGACATTGCGATGTCCCACAATGGGCGAGAGACCGTGAACAAAACTGCCGCAATATCCTTGGACTCTCTCCACAGATTTGTTTTTAAATAACTTCATAACATGTTATAACCATAGAATGTACCAAAACAACTGGTATCTATGGATAACTCATCCCGAAATCAAATGCTCTAAATGCTCAGCCAAGGACGTATCCCATTAAAGGCCACACCAGGACTTACCGCCACGGGGCCAACTTCAGTGGAAGGATCTTGCGCACAAAGGTGCTACCATCGCTGGCCTTGGAGGAACTCACCGGTGACCCGGTCATCACATGTCATCGCCAAAGACTGGTATAAGATATCGTATGAAGATGTCCTAAGATGTGCATCATATTCAACACTCCAAATTCATTCTTATATTATCCAAGAAGTGACTCCTCATCCGGCATCAGTTGTCCACTTCACCTGTGTACTGATTTGACTATGCATAATCTCGTAATCCAACATGTCGGAAAGCTGCAAAATTTCCAGTTGATCCAACTCCTGAACATGTGGATTTCCAGCTGCCATGTTACAGGATGGCAAACCAAATTTTTGAGAAAGACCCTTCAACCTCAAAATTTAGGTGTGAAAATCAATGAGATATCCCTAAATCCACAAGTTAATCATCAGTTTCTCTATGAAAATTGCTATAGTGAGGGTATACTCCATTTTCAGACACATCCAAAACTCATATTGTTTCATAGTATCTTCATTGTTGTGTGTTAAACCCCTATTTATTCGTGGTTCAACCTCCATTTTCAGTGCTTAAACAAACATTGGTTAAGTCATGTAAAGTCTCCATATGGAATTTTCCCTGGAATGGAATTACCCCTAAATCACCAATTTTAGTAGGATGTTCCATTGTAAACCATCCATGTTGGGGCCCAAAATGGATGGTTTACAATATTGGAACATCCTAGGGGATCCCCCCATCTATGGAAACGCCCACGTGTTCAACTTGTTTCAACCCCGGTGAACCAGAACGACCCTCAGCTGAGGCACCCGTGTGGTGGGCCCCGATGGAAGCAAAATGTGGACATGGCGCACGCCGGCCCTGGAACTGCATCTGATAGGAAGTCTGAGATATTTTGGATCCTCTTTGGTTACACCAACAAAAACTGCATCTGGACAAAATCTTCAGCAAAACTATATAGTATAACTCTATTAAATCATAGTCTGGATAAAAACGGATCCCTTTTGGGGACTATAAAACTGACATTGGCTGATGAATCTCCAAGATGTTTTTTGGGATATGCCAGGGCCATGGTTTCTGCGGGGGGTTTAACATTAGGGGGGTGGGATTCATGAAGGCTGGTGAGCTATAAACCATTGCATCCCCATTTTCATATCCCATTCGCTCGCCATTGCTTACGCCTAAACTATTAAACCATAGGAGTACCTGTAATGTCCCCATGTTTGATGGTTAAAACAAACCTGGGCCCAAATTCCCTTCCAGCGGGGCAGGCTGACCCGGCTGCACGTTTGGGGTTTCGTTGTGCAATGGTCTCTATGCTCCTGATCGCTCTCCTGTCTCCACTGTGTTTCCGATCTGACATAGGTGTTTGTAGCTGGTGCAACGGCCAGGGTATGCTGACTGTATTTTTTGTATTTCACCAACGTACGGCTTGTCTCAGTGTCTCATGCATGGGCACTGCTTGCCTCGTTTCTGGACACGAAACCGCAAAGTTTCGAACCGATGATGCTGCTTCTCATCAGAAAGGCTGTCAAGCCCGTTTGGCCTTGGATACTTGGTGCTTGGTTCATGTTGGGCAGGTTGACCGTGCTGCCCGTGTGGTGTATCTCAATAGATCAGATCAGTTTTGGACGTTGCGCGGGCAGCTTGTTGAGCAGTCGGATGCTTTGCACTTGTCATCGCTTATGCAAACAGTTCTTTTGAGAATCAGCACAGCTTTGGCCTTCGCCCTATGTCCCTGGTATGTTGCGCTTGCTGTTTTGGTGGCCGAGCCTTGGTTGACCCGCATGGTGTGTTTGCACGCATCATGGCCAGATTCATTTCTGCTTACCTTGTCCCGGCGTGGCATTCCTAGCACGCACGGGCAGAGGCAGAGTGAACAGTTGCGCGCTGACAGGGTTTTGCTTGGGCGACAAGCATTCATGCCTGGATTTGAGAGCATCATCGTTGGACAATGCTTATGCAATCAAGTGCTCAGGCCTTGCGACTTGGCTTGGAACAGGTTAAACAAATGCTACGTTGGGATGTCGGAGAACATCATGTCGGGCTTCTCGCAAACAATGCTCGGCTCTCCTTCCATCAGTGGTTTGTGGATGGCATGGAGGTCAGTGGTGATTGGGGTCCCATTTGGCTTCGTTCCTGGCTTGCCTTAGCTTCGTGGCCTGGCACTGTGTGTGTTTCTCCTTTGGCATGAGGTGAGTGGTGGGATCTGCTGCCCAAACGAGGTTCGCTCAGCTGGGCGTCGTTAAATATGGTGGCCTCGTTCTTCGCAATGGCCTTGCCATTCCATTCGTTTGAGCATCCCTTCTCTAGGCGGTGGCCCCTTGATCACTTGCGCTATGCCCTGTGGCAATGGCTTCTTCTTTGCCACATGCCGCTTCGACTTGTCAATGGAGATAATTCGCTTGGAACCGCCAAGCGGTTGAGATGCAGATTTGTGTTGATTCCCTTTCAGCCAATATTGACACCGCAGCTGTCACCCGTGCAGCTTGTGAAGGTCAGATAAGTGCCCTGGTTCTCAGGCCGTTTCCGCCAGAGCCGACCCGGCATGTCATACAGGAAACAGGAAACATGATGGTTAAAACATGTTCAAGCCACTATTCAGCTATTAAATTGCCATTCATGTCCCCATTCTTGACAGTTCAAACCACTGCTCAACGACTATGAACCACCATTGAATCACCATGTCTTGATGCTTTTTGACCACCCGTCTTTCGGACAACTTCCCCCGGTGCTGAGTGCGCCCGGCTTCAAGGCTCCAGAGACCTGACGGCAGTTGTTGAAGCTAATATCCATTTCTGGGTCAATGGCTGGTGACATTTCTGGTGACATTTCTGGTGACATTTCTGGAAAATCATTGCCAATCGCTGGAAAAGAACCCCAGCTTGAGCATTAAAGAACATGAATTACCCTCTGGTAAACTAACATAATTAGCTATGGAAAATCACCATCTTTAATAGATAAATCAACGAACTAAATGTGCAACTTTCAATATCTATGTTAAATTACCAGAGGGTACATGTCCGCTGCAAACCCCACGTTTGCCCGCAGATCCCGCATATCCTTTGACTGCTCAAATCCCTGCATAGGGCGAGCGTTTTGTCTTTCCAAAACCTAAAACCCTAAAAGCCTCAATCCCTAAAAACCTCAAAACCTAAACCCTAAAGTCAAAATCGCTGCGTATAGCCAGTGTTTTCATTCATCCTCTGGCGGCAAGTATATGATCTTGTTTTGGGTGTGTTATTTGGATGTGGGCGAACGTGGGGTTTGGCGGGAACATGTCTAATATGATATAATACTACTACTACTACTACTACTACTACTACTACTACTACTACTACTACTACTACTACTACTACTACTACTACTACTACTACTACTACTACTACTACT
>Ga0126342_10011284_pt1 | contig 15967 bp, 18 predicted proteins | sample Cyp1metagenome_FD_92528 | JGI IMG/M metagenome (GOLD analysis project Ga0126342, IMG submission 92528) | Coral microbial communities from Lord Howe Island, Old Settlement Bay, Australia - Cyphastrea 1 metagenome | ecosystem: Host-associated > Invertebrates > Cnidaria > Coral ... | reverse complement strand
TGTCCACTTCCGCCTTGCCAACTCTTCGCCAATCTCTTCGCCACTCGAGAATCTATCAGATACATATCATGATCCCAGCTATAGATTCCCAAAAATTATTATAGGAAGGTTGACCCCCCCCTTAAAAAAAAAAATAGGGGGGGTAATTACTATTAGGCAGCCAACATTAGCTATAATAATATAATAATATCGTAATATAACACACATACGCACCCCCGGGTCCCCAGCGATACTTCTTTCATTCCGAGGGTCAAGTGGTTTTCATGGGCCCCGACAGTGATCGTGTTTATCCCCATTCAGTGGGGTTCTCATCCCATTAGACCATGACTTCGGACGAAACAACGGTGACGGCTGGGACGGCACCTTCTCCGGCACCTTCTCCATGGCGGCCATGGCGGCCACACGGGCCACACGGGCCATACAGTTGCTGCGCTGCAGGTTTGCCAAAAATTATGTGAATGTGTGTTTTTTCATGTTTTTTCGGTGTCAGAAAGAAGAAATCCATGTCCAGGAACAGCATTTGCAGTCCGGTGGTCCGAAAATTGGATTGCGCAAGAGTTTATAGTCGACATGTTAAGACTTAACTGATCTGACTGTCTTACCTTGAAATATCTTGAAATAACACAACCGCAAATCAAACACTGGGATCCTAAACCTTCACACGCGCACACATATAGATGGGGTCAACCCCAATCAACAAACTTTGAAGAGTACGTAGCAGGCACCCACTTTGGGGCTTGAGCACAAAACATGTGATTGAGAGGAGCGGTTATCAACGTTTTCATTTCCAACGCATGAATTAATTTTCAGCTAACCTTTTGACAAATTTTGAAGAATGTGAGTTTCAAGTCTCACTACTTAGATGGATCATGGAGTTAATTAATTGGGTATTCATACACTCTAATGGGTATACATGGGTTATAATCCAGTTCTCAACCATATAACTAACTGTGTTCAATTTACAGAACTGCCGAGTCTGCTGCACTGGCTGTTCTATACATTTCAAGTATTTAGAGAAAATAACATGGATCCAGCTGGAGTTGTATTGTAGATGCCGGTTTCAATTGCCATGATGTTCCATTCCCGGAATCGGTTTTATTTGGCGGAACAACACATTTTTGGGAAATGATCACTTTTGGGAATAGGCCTCCTGATTCATAAACCAGATTTTTGCAACTCTGGTGTTGACACTTCTCTTACTTCATGGAGCTAATCCACTTCCTAACCATGTACTGATTTAGGCCTGGTCCAGAATGGCCTATGCCTATATGTCCAAACTTGCAATCTGGATGACAAGACAAGTATGCGTTCGAGTTTCAAACGGACCAATTTTTAGCACTAAGAGACCAGCTTGAACGGAGAAAATTGATTTTAGTAGAAAAACAACACCCACACGAAAGAATCAGCAGAAAGACAAACAGCAAACAACAAAAACTGGATTTTTCCCAAATGTTGTTTTTTTTGTTGTTTTCGTTTTCTGGTTTGGTTTTTTCTGTTCGCTCTGGTATTGATTTTTCTTTGTTTTTTGCTGCAAACAACCCTACATTCTCTGTGTTGTTACAGTAGTCTCTTCAGGCTTGCGTGCCGGACATCCGACCACACATTGGTCAAATGTCAAAATCACGGCTGGAAGACCAAATGCTGCAAGAGCGTTTGTCGCATGCCCAAGGGCAACGCCCTTGGATACTCCATAAAACTACACGACCCCCTACCTATCGATGGTAAAACCCCGGTTGGACCACATCCGCCACAAAATCCAGTCGGATGAATTTTGGCAAAGGCACATCGATTCCACCGACGGCATGTCAATGGCCAAGTCGGCTGCAGGTGCCATCCGCAGCCCACCTTTTCAGAACTTGGTGAAGTCCACAGGCTTGCGTTAAAAGACCAGCTTCAACAGAGAAAAAACACACCCACAGGAAAGAATCAGCAGAACACAAAAAAAAACACAGGAACAACAACAATAAATACAAAAAAAAAGTTTTGTTTGGGGTTTTGTGTTTTTGTGGTTTTCTGGTTTATTTTTTCTGTTTGCCCTGGTTTTGTTTGTTGTTGTTTTCTTGAACAAAATCTGTATAAAACCCTACGGCCCTGCATTCTCTGTGTTGTTGGACTCTTAATTCGCATCATCAATGGAAGTTATTCAATTTCCACCTCTTACTTGGGGAGGTTCCACTCAATAAGTGGGTATATGGCCATAGTTCTTGGGGTTGACTCCCAACTTGATGGGCTAGCATAATATTGCATGTCCCACTCACAACCAGCAATAAGCCATTAATATCCATTAATACCAAAACAAAGAAACAATCCATTCATAATTGACTTACTATAACGGTTACCCTCCGGTAATCAAACAAGGCAATGGAAAATACACTATTTATAGGTGATTTTCCTATTGAAACCCCCATTTCTAGTGGATTTCCAATTGCCACATTTGATTACCGGAGGGTATACCTGATGTTAAAGCTATTTTACACCCCCGAGTGGTGACACTTACCGCGAACGGCCGGCCGCACAGCTGCTGCCGTTTTTCGTTTCCGCGCCGCCGCGCAACGGCCGCAGAGGTCACTGATGGTCACTGCTGCCTTGGCGAGGAAAACCACCATGGGGTGTTCGAAGTCATGGGGGTACCCCAATAGCTGGATGGTTTAGTGGTTTAGATATGTTTAGATATTGGAAAATCAGGTCACAAAATGGATGATCAATGGGGTACCCCTACTTGGGAAACCTCTATTTCCTAACGAACTTTGCTTAAACCTCAAGAATTTTCATTTGACCCTGACCCTAGTCAACCATCGTCTATGTAAGGAAGCCAGTTGTTTGATTGGAACATGTTGATTGGTTGGTCTAGTGCATATAATGAAGAGTTACTTGGGTCAGTATGTGGATACAACCAGCATTGATATGCGTATATTGATCAAAATGAATTGGTGATGTAACTGGCTGTCTGCCTCAAAATGCTGTGAAAATCGCTTAAATTCTGTCGTGTAGAACAAACACATATGTGCCAGGGTCCAAACATGCTATATGGCTTATGGTAATCCATCCCATATTGGGAATCCGAAAAAAATTCGGCTTGAATAAAAGATCCCTAGGAATAGATTGATGAACATCCATCCATTTTTATGGGAAACCACTCCACGTTGTGACCATGGCATATATATATATACACATACATATATATATATATATTTATACATAGTCACCATTAATATAATATGTATATTTTATATACAATGTTGAGTTAATATTATTGTATGAATACTCCCCCCGAATTAAACAACAACCACATTCCAAAAAGTGTTTGGCAATACTACTTTGGGTTGGTCCCTCCCTAGTAATAAACATGTGCGACCCCCTATTAAATAACATCCTGCTCATAAATCCTTTTTGTTTGGTATTCTGGATATAATTATTGTTTAATTGTTTTAACTGTTTTTTTATTGTTGAAAAAGCAATGTCTTGAACTATCCCATCCCATTGGGAAGGAGGTTGCCACTGAAACGAGAAATCTCTACCCGTTGGCAGGCAGGTTGGTTGTTATTTATGTATGACAAGCCCTAGTTTTTTATTTGGGAGGGACTCTTACCTTCTAGGGCCGGGGTATGAATACAAACTTGGCATTAATTACAATGGAAATTTTACCATGTAGATAATTTTCCATTGAAATCTCCATTTGTAGGTGACTTTCCATTGCCACCATTAATATTACCAGAGGATATTCACCGTTTAAATTGATTAAGTTTCGCGCTTGTCACATTCTTGGACAGACCCATGATGAAGCTACAGATGGCAATTTGAATGGTCATGTTCAGTCTAAACGGTCGTGTTGCACTTCCCTGTTGTTTAGTTGGTTTATGCATTGCATAAAAGGAAGAGAAGCGAAGACAATGGGAAAATAATGGAGATAAACATGGAACGAATTCAAACAGTAAATACACATGGTGAGATCTAAGCCGCTTGAAATTATATATATATATATATTGGCCATGCAAGTGTATATTTGTACATACAACTACAATCAACTCTATATATATATAATTAATACAACTATAGTAACTATAGATTGATCTGCAATACATAAAATCTATTTTAAAAACTGTAACTCTGTAGAATTTCTGTGTACATATGCTAGACATACACTAGACGTAATCTATATTAAGTGCATGATATCTCATTTTTCATCTATCCGACCATGTAGAGTCTTGGCACAACCTGAGGCCGCGACAGATTTTTTAAGCCTTGAGAGAAGAAGAGCTTATGCCCCAAGGTCTGGATCCCCAAGATCTGCCGCGCAAACAGCAACAAAAAGCTGGCTGCAAACAAAAATAACAAGAGATAAGAGTATATATAGTGTATATGGTGTGTATATGGTGTATATATGGTGTATATGGTATAAATCACCCAGTTATAGTGAACTATTGGGTCTTTAACTATGGTTCAAATCGCTCCGAGAGCGGAGAATTATGAATGACTATCCCCGCATGTTAGATGATTCATCAATTTCTTGCAATAAACACGGCCATAAACAACTATCCTGAGAATAAGTAAACGGAAAATATAGGCAATCATAAGTGGGTGTTTCACAAAAGGACTGAGAGATTTCATGGGACATATCCCTGTTGATTGCAAACCATTACTGTATCCGTTTATTTTTTTGGATCATACCACTGGGTGCGGAGATTCCGACAAATACGGCCATTGATTCCTTTTCCACTTTTTCCTTGTACGCTGAAAGCACTTTCTTTCCGCCAAGAACCCCTGATTTGGTATGTATTGGATCTACTCATCGTAAGGACTCATCATCATCATCATCATCATCATCATCCTCATCCTCATCATCATCACCATCATCATCATCATCATCATTATCAAATCATCAATTCATCGATTCATCGATTCGTCGATTCATCGATTCATAAATTCATAAATTCATCAATTCATCCTCATCATCCTCATCATCATCATCATCATCATCATCCCCAGGTTTGTAAGGGTATATTCCATGAAATCCGATTTTTTTTGGGTATATCCCATGATTATAGGGGTTATAGCCCCATCCCATTGTATAATATCCAGTATACCACCATGTTTGTTGGCTAAATCCAATTATATCCAGATATATCCCCCTTCATAATTCCATTTATATATATATATATCAATTATATCATGGTCCATGATTATATTGGTGATATACTTATAGTATACAGCCAGTATGATTTCTTGGGTATATTTCACCCCAGGGTCCATGATTAATGTTGATTATATGATACGGTTATAGCTTTATATAGTGAATGTCAACCCTGGATTAATAAACAATGGTTTATTAGTTAGGTGGGTGCTCCTCCAATAGTCATTTCATCTGATACTTACATGGTACCCTCCCAATTAAACAGCCGTTTGGGGTTTATTAATCCAGGGTTGACAGTATAGTAGTTCCATCCCGTGGTGGTGCGCCTCCCAGAGAGTAGGCTCCACCACCTTAAGACCCTTGGCATTGGGGTCCACAATGGCCGCAGACAACTGGGATGGCAGGTGGCAGCGGGCAGGTTTATAGCTGGGAAGATCATTGAAAAGCTAAGGTTTACTTAGAATATCATGGGAAAATATATGAAAATATAGGACAACTCCTATGAATGAAGGTTTCAATAGGAAAATCATCGAACTAAATGCTGGATGTCCATTTGCCGTGTTTGATCACCGGAGGGTATAACGAAACTTTCAAGCAACAATATGACACTAAGTAAGTGAACAAACATTCCCACATGGAGCTTTCCTAAGTCATGGGGTATTGCCCCAAATCATCTAAGTCATGGACAACCATTCTGAATAACTGCTTCAGTACTACGTTTCAATATGGTCAAAGTATCAAGCTTGGGCATCCATCATTTTAAAACATTCCGACATTTTTCCTATGGCCGTCCCAAGTCCCAACCTCTGAGATGCTGTTGAACTCTCGATGCAGGGCTTCCGAGTACCTGGGAGAACAAAAGCGTTGCGAATTTCCGCTGGAGATGGTTGAACTTTCCAATGTTTATGATAAAGAAAGTTGGGTTTAACATATCCAATTCAATATTGATATATTATCAATTTGTCTGACAAAAGCAGTTGGGCAAGATAATAGCCCCTTAAATTTAGTAGTGGTTGAACTTATAAATAGCAGCTTTGCATAGCTTTGCTATCTTTTTCCATCCAACTTTTAGCTAATTTTGGACAGATACCGAGTCCCCAAAATGTTGGATATCCCATGATATCCCCATCTTGTCTCTGGTTGCACGTCCTATTTTCTGAAAACCTTTGCTATTTTTGGATGATTCTCTGAACCATCATTTACAGTGAGGGTGGGCCAGGGTTCACGACATCATTTGATTAATGTGCTAAACCCAACAAGAAAACCATCTCATTCATTAATTACAGTACCATAAATGGTTGCCATTATGAAAAATAAATAAAACGCATCACCATCCCCCTTCAAGGGTAGTTATTTATGGCATTGGGTATACACCACGTTATCCCCATCAAATCACATTTTTTGCTGATTAAATCACTAGTTTTGCTGGTAAAATCACATTTTTTGCTGATTAAATCATGTTTTTTGTTGGTCAAATCACATTTTTTGCTGAATAAATCACTAAATTTGTTGGTCAAATCATTTTTTTGCTGATTAAATCACTAGTTTTGCTGTAAAAAAACATTTTTTGATTCCCCAGATCCATGGGACCATCGCCACCCGAGGGCACTTCATCATCACCCCTTCACCGTCCAAGGATCTCAGCCACTTCTCGAGGCTATCCTGCGACTTTCGATCTCGCGACCATTCGAATGGAATCCAAATGTTGATTAAGAAAGGATAAACCTATTCATGGATATGTTGTTGATGTTGATGTTGTTGATGTTGATGTTGACGTTGTTGTTGATGACTATGATGATGATGATGATGATGATGATGATGATGATGATGATGATGACGATGATGATGATGATGATGATTATGATGATGACGATGATGATGATGATGATGACGATGATGATGATGATGGTGGTGGTGGTGGTGGTGGTGATGTAACAGTCAACGCACAGGTAGCTACGCTGTGCGTTGCAAGATGAAAGCCATGATCCTGGACATGTGCATTTTGTTCCACAAAACAGTGTTTTTTCGATGTTCGAACACGTGGTGAACATATACATATATATATGTGATTGTGTTGTGTGGTATTTGGGTGAATCTGAAAATGGGACATATTAATACATGTTATATACCCCAGTTGTAGCCATCAATTTCATCAAATTCAAGGGAAAATCATCAAAAACAAGTGGCATGGCACACAAGTTTCACAACTCTTTCAAAAACAAGTAGCCATCAACTCCATCAACTCCATCAACATCATCAACATCATCATATATAAAGTTTAACGGTGGTGGGGATTTGATGATTCCCTAGAAAGTCTGTTGAAACATCTTTAAGATTCCCTCGAATATAAAGTTTAACGGGGTGGGGATTTTATGATTCCCTAGAAACTCTTTTGAAACATCTTTAAGATTCCCTTGAATCAATATCTTTGAATCCCTAAAAAGTTGTGTGTGGGCGAAAGAGGGGGTTCGCGCGTAATGTTAGTAGAGCAATAAGAAAACGTCCCCAAAATCACCATACACGGGTGCAATTGAAACCATCCTTTACTCACATTTTATCTATGGGAAACCACCATGTTTAAAAACGGTAAATCATCATGTTTATCATCTACAAATGGGCCATGTTCATCCATTTCCATAGCTATGTTACATAATCTAAGGCATATATATATATATGTATTACTATTATGATGATTAGTTATTATTATTCTGTAGGCATATATATATATAATACATATATTATATATATACATATTACATATATATATATATATATGATATTAGATATGCTCCATATTCTACGATATTCTTAGATCTTAGGTATATCATGTCCCCATGGCGGACCTCGCCATCGCCGGATGCCTGGTGTCCGTGGGAATTGGATCCGCGGATATCTTGGGAAAAGCATCCGGCTGCCACGCTTGACTGCTGGAGGCTAATTTATCAGTAGAACTAATCCATTTGAAGTTTGAATCATGAACGGAGTAGCCATGTAAATGGATCATTGGCTATTTAGTCCATCAAATATGGGTGGTTTTGCTTAGGACTATGATGAACTAAGTCACTAAGTCTGACTAAGTTGCCATTTTGAGCGGTCAGCCTCAAAAACCAGCTGTCAATCCTCCCATGTCTTCTCAAGTCCTCATCTTTGTTGCTGAAATGTTGCTGAACAGTACCCTCCAGTAGATTATTACCATCTGGTTATTTAACGTAGCCATGGAAAATCACCATTTTTAATAGGTAAACCCAGGTAAACCATCTATTTCTATGGGCCATCGAAATCCCATGGCTATATTAGTCATAACCAGAGGGTAACACAAAAAAAAAATGATCATTTTCTTGGGTTTTCCATGTGGTTTTGTAAGTACGTTTCCTGCAGGGCAAATCAGGGCAGATGTGTTTGAAAATGGGGTAATGATACCCCGGTATACCCCCAATTCATGGCCATTGTAATAAGGATATTGGAGTAACGCATGGCTTCAATGATCATCCTGAGTAAGTGTTGAATAACATTTATGTAGTAACCCTGGTTTTCCTGAGAGTCCGCAAGTCCTGCCCTATCCCGTCTATAAGTGGCTATAACCGTGGCATTTTACGGGTCCAGGGATACCCAATTTTCCAAGAAGATTGCTGTCAAATAATCCCACGCGCTATCCCCAGTGCAATCCCATCCCGTGTTCAAACTACCAACCCACCGGAAACCATCGTTCAAAAACGGTGATTTATATACACATCATATTTGACATAATTTGGATATATCTGGGACCAACCATGTTTCATATTAGGATGGGATTTCTTCCAGAATTGAGGAAAATCCACAGGACCAAAACCTATTTTTCTTGATCAAATGCATCGATTCCAAATCTTCCCTTGAACCAATCCATTGATAGCAATAAAAACCTTGGTGAATCTGTTTTCAGTCACCCACCATTCCCAGATGAAAAAACCTCCACCTTCGTCTTCGGTTCCACGGCTGCCGGCCTGGTAGCTCACCAACGAGGAGATACTTGGCAAGTGAAAACTCTGGACTAATCTTGGATGATGCATCCCTACATGTTGTTTGAGTTGGGTAGTATCTCCCTATCCCAAAATGAAAGCATTAACCTATTGAAGCTCTGCTCATGTCCAGTGACGAACAAGGATGAGGTAGGGATTGCCTATCAAGCAATATCAAACTTACCTCAGCAGAATTGGTCGAAATCATTGGTTCAAAATCGGCAGTTCTGCATGCCCAGATCTTTGTTTCGGTCAAATTTGCTGCCTTATTATCTCTGACATCAGCGCGAACATAATGCGCGATTTGTTTCTCCTGTTTTATTTGCCAAACACACCCTCACTGGCACAAGCCCCCACGGCCGAAGTCGCAATATTTTCATCATGTCTTCCCAAGCGATTGATGGCCGGACAAGCGATGTCACTGTCCCACATTGGCAGCTCTGACACCAAGACTGGCAATGGAAGGTTGGACCAACCTCAACCTGACACATATAATTATACACATATGGCATATGACCAGCTTTTTGCAAGGCTTCCTATGTCCACTGAAGCTCGAACTGACCACGAACCGACAAACATGCGTTTGGATGCGTTTGGATGCGTTCGGATGCGTTTGGATGCGTTTGGATGCGTCAATGGATTGGTTGAGTCGGGAAAAACCTATAGGAAACCATGGTTTTAAACCCTCAAATAAGAGGGGGTTCCTGCCAAAAAAACAGCTTAAAAATGCTTAAAACAAGTCGAAGAATTCTGCCCCAGCTGAATGCTTGGATTGGTCCAACGCATTTCGTTTTTATCTGCATATCCGAAAAGCGCCACGCGTGTCCATCAAGCATCTGTGCGCCAGAACGCCACCGATCTAACGGTTTTACATGGATGGAGAAACTATGACCAGGTGTCTGGTGTCTGGACACCAAATCGCTTGACGTTCAAACGCTAAAGATCTATGGAGCCCTTCACAAAATATAGAAGGAATCAAATTTACACATTGGTGTGCTCTCATCTCAACCCCTCAGGCAAGGATACAGTGGAAAGTATCATGCAATGACACATCATGTCGATCCCACCTTCTGGCCCATTTCACTTTCCCCAACAAAACTATCTGGATTCCAACCTGGCGACACACAAACTCAATGAAACTCATCCGTCAGGCTCGACTAGCAAAGGGTACCAATATCATGGGTCTATATGGATTTGCCAAACCAAAAAATACTTATCAGCTGATCTACAGTAGCTCCATGTTCCAACCCAAACCTTTTCCCAAATCTTTACGGCAGTTTCTGTTCATCTTGGGTTTTTCATCGAAACGGTCGGCACTCGGCACACCAGCGATCTGCATCCTGATTGGTTTCAGCCGTGGCCTTTTGCACGAACCTTCACACCCCATTGGTGAATCTGTACTACGATGCCGCTGACCCTCACCCAGGCGCCATGCCGAGGGAAACGCATGGCGATGCCATGGCACGTGGTTTTGTTCTTTGGAAAGGTTGTGTGCATCTGGATGTTCAAAGGTATAGACCCATTCTCTAGATATACTATCTATATGCATATATTGTATATATATATGTTATATATATACGTACGGTAGTAAGTATATACATCTGTATACATACATAGTGTATATATATATACATACACATGTAGTAGTATAATGTGGTGTGTATATATATATATATACACATATGTACGTAGTTTATGAATGTATAAAATTGTATAAACACACACACGCATGTGTATATAGAATATGTACAAATATGCAAATGTACACATCTACATGATCGCTATTTGCGAGACATCACAGTAAACCTCTGTGGATCAGGAGTTCCACAAGATTCCACAAGTTTGCAGCGGCAAGCGCCCAGCGGTGCTGGGGCCAAGGGGTCAACTGGGCAAAGATGCCATCCTCGAAGGGAAGGTTCAATCATGGTGTTGTCATAAACTTCCCCCGAACTACATATGGTGACATCGTGCTGAAATACGAACGCTACATGAGGATATTTAGTGAAGCAAGATAGAGATATTTCTGAGCTGTAGAAACAAAAACTAAACCCTGCAATTGATTATCAATCATCTTGGCATCTGCAAATGTCCGTCTGACAATGCAGTACCCCCATTACATATAATTATATAGGTTAATTAATCATTGTGTTCCTATTTAAAAAACTGGCTGTTGCTATACCCTTTTCAGACACACCCAAATGACCTTCTGGTTATTTAACATAGCTATGGAAAATGGCCCATTTACAGATGATTTTCCCATTAAAACCTCCATTTATAATGGATTTTCCATCGCTATGTTAGATAACCAGATGGTATTGAAGCTGGTTTATGGTCAGCAGAAAGACTATCAACGGGACTCGGACCTCAGCACGGGGATATGACAGCATCGGGTGTTATATGGAGTTATTGATCTATATATACTGGTTGGTGGTTTCAACCCCTCTGATAGATGTTAGTCAATGGGAAGGATTATCCCATATATTATGGAAAATTAAAAAAATGTTCCAAACCACCAAGCAGATATATACGTATATCATATCTGCACAACGTTTTTCTAAATTGAGTCTTTCAATAGTGTAAGTCGGGAACCGCTGGATTATAAACAAAATCATTGGGCTTTCAAGAAACTGTTGTGGTGATTGCCACCAGCAAACATGGACTTCCTATCTCTCAGAACAGATTCACCTGGGGCATCAATCCGCAAGATCTTTTATTTTGTGTGTCTAACCATCCCTTTTTTGGAGTGTAGTTATATGGTGTGTAAATATATAAATAAATATATACATATGGAAATATGATGTAATAATACATATATAAATAAATATATACATATGGAAATATGATGTAATAATATGTAATAATTTAGATAAATGTGCATATGTAAACATACATCAGAAAGGCATCGGAAGATGTGCAGTTCGAGTATCCAATATGTGTAGTATGTAGGAAACATAGGGAAACAACTAGGAAATGAAGAGAAACATGGAAACACGGAAGGAAGAAATAGAAAAACAAATGGAAGGTAAAAAAAACACGACTTTTTATCCAACATTTGTTTGTACTGCTTTATATTTGTATTCAATCTTTAACTTCCAGGATGTGCCTGTGGCACTGTGAAGTCAAGGCAACAAATGACAAAGTATCACCAACAAGAATCAATGGACCTGCATTTAAACATTATGATATCATATATTGACTGGGTGCTTTCAGCTCTCCTGAAAACAAATGAGTCATTGGGAGTTGTTTTCCCACTTTAAACTACCAAATAGATACGAAAAGCATGACTTGGAGTTGCTTAAGACGGCCATAGCAAAAATGAAACATATCCCCATGGATTCCTAAAGCCAACATGAAATCAAAACAACGGCCTTCAGCGCATCTAAGTAATTACAATAATAAGCCAGCTAGTATACCCTCCAGTAAACTGACATAGCTATGGAACATCACCAATAGGTAAAACATCTACAAATGGGCCATTTTCCATAGCTACCAGTACATTAGTTTACCAGAGGATAACCCATAATAAGCCAATCGAAAATTGCTATTTTAATGGCTCATGTCAAGTCTCTTTTCTTCCGTCGCGGACGGCCGGACGGCACATTTTTCGATTCCCAAGCAGCGATCATAGCGATCCAAACATAAAAGCCCCGGCGCACTGCGACAAAATGGATGCTCACTCCGTTTTTTGGGTTCTTGGTCGATTGCTACTGTCTGGTACAGTAATCATTACCATGGCTTGCTGGGAATTCCCCCAGATGGCTGGGGATTTCCCATGATTTCCCCATGGAAGAAAATCCCATCAAAACCCCTCCATTGGAGCATCGGGGATGGCAACCCAGCCATGGCAATGATGACACCAGAGGGTATCTGATGTTAAGCCTTGTTCATCCAACCTGTCATCTCCAAACCTACGTTCGAAGGCAGGTTTTATTTGAATAGATAGGATTTATCCATCATCCCCGTTGAATTGTCACAGTGCATGATAGTCATCCAGCAACAGGGGTTGTGATGAGGCAAGAACACTCAAGCCAGTACAATTACCCTCTGGTTAATTATTTAACATAGCTATTGAACATGATGGATAATGGCCCATTTATAGATGATAAACATGATGATTTACCTATCAAACATGGTGATTTTCTAGGCCGTGATGGTCAGTTATAATCAAGGCTTGGCCATAGAATGCGAAGCCAAGACCAGTCAGGAAAACTGGTGTCAGCAGGTTACGATTTATGCTGGGTATATCTGGAGGTTTCCTGAAATTGGTGTACCTTCAAATCATTTATTTTAGATTGGGATTTTCCACAAAAAAGACCATCCAGCTATTGGGGAAAGGAAACCCTCACATGTATATGACAAATCAAGTGACTGGGAGCTCGCCACACGTATTGTACCATCCTATATCATCCCAGATCGCTCAACAGAACAGTGAGCCGTGACGACCGGATTGTCAACACACCGCGAGCCATCAAAAGGCAGGCAAAGGCTGTTCAAAATGGTGTCCATAAATCTGGACTCATCTAAAAAAAAACAAACCTACGACTTATTCTCTTCATGATCCTCATTTACATTCATTTACACTGACATTGTGGTGAGGTCGTTACAACATGTTACAACTTATTCAGTTGTTTTGACATGATATGAGCATATATGAGCACTGTTTCTCTTTAACCACCCAGCAAAAATGTGGAAAGTAGGTCCAACATGGCATGGTTTGTATCTTCATGTGGTCAAGCCAATGTCATGAACCATTCCAGTAATTGGCAATGACTAAGGGGTTATCATCCCATTTACAGCGGTATATCCCTTTTTGGAGACGGCTTAGAAGATGCATTCGAGGTAAGTGAGTCTATGTCATAGTCTATGTTTGACGTAAGTGGACGACTCAGGAGTGGTCATCGCTATCATTATATATCATTATCAACTAAATAAACTGGTTCGCTCAAAAATTGGTGCACCTGCGGATGTTGGGAAATAACATCGAAGCACCTGGGGATGTTTGGGAAACAAAATCGATGCAGCATACAGGGAAAGGTAAAAAGGTTTTTTGATCTCGGCATCGTGTCCGGTAGGCCAAAAAAGTGAATTGATCTTGGAACAGACCCTCAACATAAAAGTCAATGCACCAGTTCCAGTAATTGGCAATGACTAAGGGCTATCGTCCCATTTACAGCGATAGATCCTGTTTTGGGCACGGCCGTTCGGTTATTGCCTCAAGAGCCAAGAGCTACCCGTCGCCCAATCCAAGAAGGTCCATGGTGAGGCTTCGGTTTTGGATGGCAAAATGGTTTCCTGTACATGGAAGAAACCCGTTTTGAAAGCCTGTAGCGTACCCCCAACATACAAACCAACACGAAAAAACACCCTCGTTTCATCTGTTTCAGATTCCCTTTCCAACCTTTGCTTGACAGGCTCAGCAGCTGTGATTTTTGCAGGCCATTGGGACTGCTGCCCTGCCTGCGGTGAAGCGAACAGATGGGTGTGGCCGAAATTTCCAGGCCCGGTGCCGCTTCAGGAGTTCAAGTTGGAGGTGCAGCCATGGACTGACCAGCACCATGCACGCCTGTCGCTCATGGTCTGCTGGGACATCCTCCACTGCTCCAAAGCCACTCCTGCTGCTGCCTTTTAAGGTCGGATGCGGATGAACGCTTCGGATGATAGGACTCAAATGTCACGCAAGTTTTCCCAAAACACTTTAATATCCATTTTGTTGGACAAAATGAGCTGACTACCTGGCTATGTGCCCCACCTGACCTCGAACCTACGCTAAGCGTACGTCATGTCACATGAAATTTGCCAGAACAAATGTCAAAATGCAAGTGAGAAAAGTATGTCGCATGAAATGTGCAGGCTGAAATGCCAGACTTTATGTCAGAAGATGTGTCGCATCAAATTTGTCAAAGCAAGTATCTGAATACATAGCAGAAGATATAGTCACATGAAATTTGCTACGCCAAATGCCACACTATGTGTCAAAGTTGAGGCCAATATGTTTTTCCGAAGATGTATATATAATATATATATATATAATATATTGGGACTTTCCTATTGCCTGTAACATCTGTAACAGGAACCATGATCCAGACCACACAATTTTGCACGAAGGCAGTGGCAAACTTTAAGCACAGTCAACCCTGGACTGCGACGTTTTTTCATGATCGTGATTTTACAAAACGAATTTTGCACGCATGGGCACACCAAAAAGCACGATCTAGACCACGATTTTTGGCACGAAGGGGCCACCAAAAAGCACGATCTAGACCACGATTTTTTGCACGCAGGGGCACACCAAAAAGCACGATCTAGACCACGATTTTTGGCACGAAGGGGCCACCAAAAAGCACGATCTAGACTTTTTGCACGCAGGGGCACACCAAAAAGCATGATCTAGACCACGATTTTTTGCACGCAGGGGCACACCAAAAAGCACGATCTAGACCACGGTTTTCTGCACGCAGGGGCACACCAAAAAGCACGATCTAGACCACGATTTTTTGCACGCAGGGGCATACCAAAAAGCACGATCTAGACCACGATTTTTTGCACGAAGGCGAACCGGAAAATGTTGTTGGTTTGCATTGGTTTGCGCATGTTTGCGCCATTATTTGTACATTGAAAAGCAAGTGGCGTAAAAAAAGTCTACAAAACCATTGGGAAACAAAAGCAAGACCGCAATTTTTGGCACGAAGCACGATCTAGACCACGATTTTTGGCAAAAGGGGCCACCAAAAAGCATGATCTAGACCACGATTTTTTGCACGCAGGGGCACACCAAAAAGCATGATCTAGACCACGATTTTTTGCACGCAGGGGCACACCAAAAAGCATGATCTAGACCACG
>Ga0126342_10011283_pt1 | contig 15968 bp, 13 predicted proteins | sample Cyp1metagenome_FD_92528 | JGI IMG/M metagenome (GOLD analysis project Ga0126342, IMG submission 92528) | Coral microbial communities from Lord Howe Island, Old Settlement Bay, Australia - Cyphastrea 1 metagenome | ecosystem: Host-associated > Invertebrates > Cnidaria > Coral ... | reverse complement strand
TCGTTTCGTGCGAAAGGGTTGCGTTTCGTGCCGTCTCGTTGGCACTGCCCCGCGCCTTAAGAGAGAAATAGAAAAGAAGGAAAAAGAAGAGGGCAAGAGAGCAAGAGGGCAAGAGAGAATGTGAAGATTTGAAGATGTGAGGATGTGAAGGTGTGAGGATGTGAAGATGTGAAGATGAGAAGATGTGAAGACGAGAAGATGTGAAGATGTGACGTGGAGATGAGAAGATGTGAAGATGAGAAGATGTGAAGATGTGAGGATGTGAAGACGTGAGGATGTGAAGATGTGAGGATGTGAAGATGTGAGGATGTGAAGATGTGAGAATGTGACGATGTGAGGATGTGAAGATGAGAAGATGTGAAGACGAGAAGATGTGAAGATGAGCAGATGTGAAGATGAGAAGATGTGAAGATGTGAGGATGTGAAGATGTGAAGATGTGAGGATTAGAAGATGTGAAGATTTGAAGATGTGATGTGAAGATGTGAAAATGTTTGACAGACCCCCACTATTAGAAGAACCCTTCGCTCAGACGCTCTCGGGAATAAATATAAGCAAATAAGTTATATCAAATTTCTGCCCGAATATTAATGGTATGGCTCAACCCATAGAAAACATGTTCATGTTCTACAGGGCCAAACAGACCCGAACCTACTAGCAGGAGCACAGGTTTTCTGGACGAGTGATTCCCTGGCGTTTTGCAGGGTCAGATAATTTTTCTCGAGGAGTACAGTCTTAAAGTAGGAAAAGTTTGGGTTGATTAGGCTGGAAAATGTAATTAGTCTCCCAAAAAGGCGGAGATCTCCCCAAAGAGGGGCATTTTGTGTCATTTAGTCTCCCGAATTGCCCTGAACAGGGGCCTGCTTTTCATGAAAAGAGTCCAAGCATCAAAAATCAAAGTTTCCCACCAAGAACCCTCAAGAAAAGATTCTTTTATTTGGGTTTGCACGCGTACAAACGCTTAGCTGCTATCAGGTTCCTCCTCGTGCATTTTTGTGCCAAATTCCTGAATGTTGAATCCAAGCCCTTAGGTTCAATATGTTTTCTTAATCTTGAGCCTTGGTACTAGATCCATTTTGTGGTTCCTGTTTTTTACTCAAATAGTTTTACCCCATATCCATAAACCCCGCTACGCCTCTTATTAAGGGAAAGCTACACCCTTTGCAATCATGCTGCATGTTTGAAAATGATAAATCTTGTGTCCTGAGTAATCTATATTTGCTTGAAACAACTATCCTGGATGTTTGAAAGAAAATACTGCAACACACGGGTGCAAGTACTGCTGCTTGTACATATGTTTCTAAAGTCAGCGCGCAAAGGTTTTCGATAGTCATAGTGCATACTAAATATGAAAAGATACGAACCATGTTTGTTTATGCAAAAAAACAAATGCTCCCTTTGCGGATTAACAATGTCCATTCCAAAAAAAGTTACTTTCTTTGAAGCAATGCTACCTATTGAAAAGGAACGCACTTCTTTTCAAGGAATGTGGCACTCTTTGAATGAAGGTGTTTGTTGAACAAGATTACTCATGTCAATTATGTACTTCTTCAAGAGAAACGGGCATTTTCTCTTAAACGAAATTACATGTTTTAAAGGCATAGTATCTTCTTTGAAGGAATGCTGCATTTGTTTGAAGAATGCCCTGTAGAGCTTTGTGCAACATTGAAATTTGGGGCCTGGGGGTTTACTTGGTTGCTGCAAAGACATTTTATATACAACGTATGGTTTCCTTCAAGACATGTGCTTTCTGACCTGAGTATCCGTTCATCCTTTTTGAAAGCAATAATGTGCACTTCCTAGTCAGAATATACAGAAAAAGTACGAAACCATAAATTTGCAGATAAAAGAATGTAGATCAACAACCATATAATATCACATAATATAAGATAATTCAATGTAATACAATATTATATAATATGATATCATTATAATATAATATAACCGAATTTAATATAATATATATAACTTAATTTGAATACAGTATTTATATATAATTATTTATAATTCTTTATAGTTATATTTATTTATATTTAATATTAGATATATATGTATATATACACATTATTATTTATATATTTTACATATAATTGCATATTATATATATGAACATATTATATATATATATAATTATATATGGGTGTGTTGAGAGTCTGTGAGAAGTGATTGCTTGGGCCTGCTGATGAGGCTGAAGCAATCCAAAGTAGGTCGCTTTGCCAGGGCCACAGAGTGAAGAAACAGCAGGTTCAATTTCATACATTTGTCGAATCTTGTCGCTTCAGCTTTAGATCTCAGCTGCCCAGTCTAAGGCAAGGTAGCTTTTTGGTTCGTCAACGGCTCCAGAGGGCTCAAATTCGGGACAATCAGGGCAGAGAGCCAACAAGCAACACACATGATCTCCTAGACAAGGTCTACTTCACATATCTTCCGATGCCTTGAAACAAGCCTACTTTGAGACCATCGAGGCAACACAGATCTGTTGTATAAGCCTGCATACGTGACAAGAACAATAGTAACAACAATTGCAATTAGCGGATGCATTGTTTCAAGACCTGTTTGCTTGAAATTGCTGAACCTGGCAGTGTCCAACACCTTGAATTGAAGCATTTCAATCCAAATCAACTGTAGTAAAAAGCAACTCTTGCGTGAACGTCTGAGAACATGCAAATTTACCTCTGCAGCTGTGGAACTGTGCAATGCAATTTCAGCGTGCTGCACGCGCAGTGCGGCCTTTGGGCGCTGCTCTTTCGCTGCATGCGATTTGTTGGGCGCCAAACTATCGACAAGAAGGCCTGGTTTGATATTCAGGAAGAATCAGAAACAAAATTGAATGTATTTGACATATATCGCAACACTTTGCAACACTTCACATCAGCACGTCATGGCCTGTCACATCACGCTGCTGTAGGCCTGTAGGGGGGTTTGGTGGCTCATGAAAAAAGGCCAATGGTCCTTGTAGGATGTTGTCGGGCTGCCAAAGAATTGTTTTCCTTCCTTTGCACAAAGCACATTTTACCTACGCGACGAACTCATTGATTTCATCAAGGTGGAGTGCAGCGACGGTCTCGGCTGGATGTCTCCTATGGCCAAAAGCCATTCGGCATCTACTTTAGACGCAGACTTCCGGGGCCATCAATGATCCATTTTTTATGTATAATATCAATGTTTTTGCTTGTGCTGTGGATTCCTGCTCATTTGCCAAAAAACGGTCGTTTGAAGAAAAACTGTCCGAGAGGTCCCCTTCCTTCTCCATTGTCGGTTAGGTATGCTACAGTTTTGAATTGTCGCCTTTTTGCAGATAGCGTCGTCTCTTTTGCACAATTTTTCGCTCGAACTCTTGTCACATCAAAACCAAGTCGTGATATTCTCAGTCGAGCTGGGATAGCCTAGAGAAAATAGGCCGGATTCAGGAAAGTGCTCGAAACAGAAATGCCCCACAAAATGGAAATTGTCTCGAATGACCACAAGGGCTAAAAGTGTTTTGCTGGAAGGTCGTGGCTGGTACTGTACTGGTTCGTAGCTAAACTTTTGTCAGCACGTGATGACTTTTCAAACCGCTTTGTTCATTTGTTTGCACCTGGATGGATTCACCAGCTGGCATTTGCCAGCTGCATGCAAGAATGTGGAGCGCAGATGGATTCAGGTGGATCTGAATAATTCACATCCGAAGTGTGCCACAGCCAAGGGGATCTGTTTGGGCTCTTTGTTTCCCAATTGCTTCTCGTGCTTTTGAGGAATGAAGCTGTGAAAGCACAAGAGATCACCTCTCCTCCTGTGGATATGCTCTCAGATGCCCTCAGATTCCATTGAAGCATAGCCAAGCGTAGCCAAGCGCAGGTCCTCTCTTATCACAGAAGGTCAGTCAAGGTCTCGAAGAAGGGACAGATTCCCGATGCAACCAATGCAACTGAGTAAATTTTGAAAAAGCTTGCGTAAAAATATGTAAAGCTGGATAAAAATCTTTCCTCTGATCCTATGTCCAGATCTGATTGGGAAAGTCGGAAAGACCAGTTGAAAGGAAGTGCAGCTGGAGCGCTTAATACGAACAGCAGCTCGGCAAGCTCAGACAAGTCTGTCTCAGTGTTTGTAGCCCACAGGTGTACACTTGTTCAAAAGGAAATCAGAAGGAGCAGTTTTAAGCTACCTTGGATTGATAGATTTGAATAGATTTGAGACAGATCAGCTATCACAATGATTGGCACCGAAGACATCTAGAGAAAGAGAGAGCGAGAGAGAGAGAGAGAGAGAGTCCTCCGTCCCTCTAGACTCTAGACTAGAGACCTTTATCCGTCCGGCCTTGTTGTATAGAATTGGTGAGCTTCACGGCATGCAGTTGAATGCGATCTTTGTTTTATCAGAATTGCGCGATGAATTTGTCGATGTTTGTCCTGCATGTTCAGCTGATAGCTTCGGGTCATTTTGTTTCATGATGTTTGATGTCTCACAGGCATGGACGTGACCGATATTTGCCCAACTCGCTCGCGGGGTCACACAAGCCTGCAAGCCCCTTCGAATTGCAATCCAATTACATAATTACAATACCTAATTACAATATATTACAATACCAGACAACAAGACTACCAGATAGAATGTTGGGATGATATGGGACAAAAGCTGACAGAATGTAGAAAAATACGTTTTGATGTGGTATGATGTGGTTTGATATGGTATGTATGATGGTTCTGTTGTTACCAATGTGTAGTTGAATTTCAGAAAGAATTCAGGCATGTCAGCGTGGTTTGGACGAGGACTTTGAGGTTGTCCGAAAGCTGAGAATGCTTCATGGTGGCAGACATGGCTATTGCAGTGCTTTGTGCACTATACCTATATTATCCTATCCTATAGTATATATCTATATCTATATCTATATATCATTATATATATATCGTATATGTGTGATCCATTGTGATCCTATGAGCGTCTTTCGAGTGAACAGACCGTGGATGACCATGGTCACCCATACTCTACCTAGAGGGTTTTCCTGTGAAGATTAGCTAAACACACGCAACCACCACAGTGGGAAATTGAACCCGAAATAGCCTTCAAGTTACTTCCGAAATAGCCTTCAAGTTACTTCCCACCTTGTTTTCACGTCTTGTCGGCCCCATTGCCTTGTATCACGTTCATTGATGTTCATTGAGTTCTGTGGCTGACAGCTGCAGCTTTGTATAATTAGCTGTGCTTTTGCGAGGTTGGAGGACGATCTTTGGCAGCGTGGCAAGATTCATCGGGTTGTTCTCACTGGGGGTCCTTGCGGTGGTAAGAGCGTTTCGGCTGCACGTGGAACTTCTGAGAACGCCATGTTTTAGCATACACAACGTTCAACATGATCACGATTGCGAAAGTGCGCACATCTACTTTGTATTGCTTTTCTATCATGTTTTTTCACTGATAATACTTGAAGCCAAAGAGAAAAGAACAAGGGCACACTTTACGCTGTCACTCTACCCAACAACTGCCAACCGTGTTCAATTCAGGAGCCTGCCGGCCTGCCCTATAATGATAATTATATACGTATGTATATGTTCCATACGTGTTCACGGGAATAAACATGAAACCATTCTACTCTTCCATTCGCGTATCGGCTTTTAGCACATGTGAGGACATCTTTCGACGTGCCATTGTCCCGTTTGTGCTAGTTTTCCACGTATCTTCGCCTTGATCCAGCATGCTGGCATACCTTTGAACGGGTTCATCCAGCTGGCTGCAAACCACATCCGAAGCTTTGAAGGAGAGCTTCGTGACACTTTGGAATACTGCATCTCAAGGGGACGAGTTAGCTCTCCCAATCCTGGACCTGTTGCACCGCCTCCCGCAACAGAACCCGGGGGTGCCTCCTGCTGGACAAGGACTTCAGGGTGAAAATAAGGGGAGTGCCACTGCCTCGGACTCCCAACCTGCTGCTGCCGCTCCACCAGAAAGCCCTCTCCAGTACCTCCCTCGCCCCCAAAAGGAGTCGAGGTAGAACCAGACAAGAGCCCTGAGCAGCTCGTGGGCGCCAAGGAGATCACTGTGACCGAGGAGCCTGAAAGAGCCAGGTCATCGGGGAGGCGCAGACGCAGTCCCTCGAGGAGGAAGAGAAGCAGCCGGTGATGCCGAGGAGAGAAGGATAAGAGAAGGAATAAGTCCAGGAGCCGCAGCCACAGAAGAAGGGGGGATCATCCATCTCCCAACACTTCTCCAAGGAGGGAGAAAAAGAGGAGATCAGAGCCCCGTGAAGAAAGGAGATCACCACTGAGGCCACGATCACCTCCATTCCCGCCTGGGCCGCGCAGTCCGCCTGGCCCTCCCCCGCGTCGCCACCAAGAGCAGGGGCGTGGCTGGCAGGGGCCTGTGCCCTACTCTGATCATCCAAGGTGGACAGAGGGCACAAATAAAGGATTGGTGAAAAGATCGAAACAAGAACGCCATTACCAGAGACGCCAACAACACCACCGACATGGCCCCAAAGGCAAACGGTGGACTTAGACGCCCCGCAGCTCGGGCGAGAGGAGGGTCAGGCATGACCTCGGCATTGCGGAGCTCAGCAGGTTGGGTTCCATCTGGCTGAAGAAATGCCATTACTACCACAGGCAGATCGACGTGGTAGGAAAAGTACAAGGAGTATGTGTCAGCGAGGGGCAGATCTTCTTGGACCTGGAGGCGACAGGTACTGAGGATGAGGCCTTCCTCCGTGCCATCTCAGGCAAAACAGGACGTCGCATGACAGCCCACGTCTGTGGCCCGGAGTGTGGAAATGTGCTGACGGACGATTTCCTTGTCCATGGACGCGAGTACGAGCCAGTGGAACCTGGGCAGAAGCCGTGGTACACCAACCTTGTTCAGGTAGGTCCCCAGGAGGGGCAGGAGATGGATGAGATGGCTGTTTTGAGGCTGGAGGCAGAAAAGCGGCGAGGAGGAGAAGAAGGGAGGCCAGACGTTCCTCCCAAAGAAAAGAAGGAAAGTGAAAAGAAGAAAGACAAGAAAAGGAAAGAAGTGGATGACAAAGAGCGTAAGAAGCGAAAGGAGTCTTCAGAGGAGTCTTCGGAGTTGTGCGCTGGTCAGAAGGAGCTGTCGGCGCTTTATGCTGGCACAGCCCTGGACCCGGCTCCAAAGGTCCGCAACAGGATCTTGAAGAAGGCCCGAAAGATGGGCAGAGGGCGCAAGAAGAAGAAGAGGAGACCAAGTTCGTCTTCAAAAGGCGGCTCAACTTATTCAAGCAGTTCATCATCAGGGCGTTTCGAGCACGGTGGACTGTTTAGTTCCGAGAAGAAGATGAAGGTAATTTGGAGGCGATACCCAGGAGCGTTGGCAGCGTCCTCCCTGATGGACGCCCGAGAGGTCTTGCTGACGGACAGCGGAACCATGTGGGACGCGGACCGCAAACAGATGCCACCGCTGGCGACCCAGTTTGTCAGGCAGCATCTTGCAGCGAATATGTCAGCCCCCATGTATCAGGAGGCGCTGACGCTGAGCAGCTGCATTGACAATCTACTTCTGGGGCGCCCGGCAACTATACGTGCGACATCCTTTTTCAACGTCTCAAGGCGTTGGAGAATGTCTCCGAAGGAAGCCACTGGACGGTGGGCAGACAACTCGAGTTGGTCAGATCTGACCAAACGACCCTCACAAATGAGGTGGAGGGTTTAGAAGCAGCCAGACGAGCTCGAGAGGAGGAACGCTTGCGCAGCGCTCTGGCCAGACCCAGTGGTGGACGAGCAGGAGACGCCGGCGGTTTTGGGAAGAGAAAGAAAGGGAAGGATTCAAGCTCCAAAGGTGCTGCCAAGGGAGGGACCGAGGATGGCCGAAGAGGAAAAGGCAACGATCCAAAGAAGGAGAACAAAGGAGGATGGCAGAAGGGAGACAAGTGAGTGATATCGGCTCCCCTTGGAGCCCCTCTCTGGACAGTACAATGGAGCACCTTCCCAATGAGAGTGAAAGAATGTCATCAATTTCTTTTCAACAAAGCAAGTCTTTGAAGCGCTCCGGAAGAGTGGCATGATGGAGAGGCTCAGGGCAAAAGGCAGGATGGCTTAGAGGCTATGAGGAGAAAGAGGCAGAGTGAGGCAGAAGAAGAGGCATTACAGCATAGTTTCACCGCCCATGCCTTGGATGAACTCGTCATGAGGGCCCAAGAAGAGGCATGGGGAATTCAGGGGAGGACCGGGCAAAGTGAGGAGGCAGCCTCCCAGTGCAGTGAGCTCCCAAGCGATGCCAAGGGAGCGGAAGTTTCAAAGGGGAGTGAATACTCCCAGTCTTTTCACCGACGAATTCATGAAGTGCTGTCGGCACTCTTTTGTAGCACCCAGAGGGCTTTGCAGGTGCGAGAGGTCGGGAAGGCCATTTGTGATGTCATGCTTATTTCACAGGATGAAGCTTTGTTGTGCAGACCTCAGCCCAAGGCTGGTAAGATGGATTTATTCCCCCTTCCAGCTGCTGACGTCACAGGTGACCCCGAAGACCCGTTTTTTTCAAAGCGTTGGCCTTTGGACTCAACAGCCTGACCGGGCTGAGGGTTTCATACGCCGGCGCAGTCACCCGGACGGCCAATCGGGTGTTAAAAAGGTTGAAAGGCATCGTGGAGTCTTCTTGTATTCTGGTTGAACCCCTTCCTCATTTGGACTTTAAGGATTTTTTTGCAACACGTTCAGTGGACTATTCTGGTGACGAAGTTAAGTTGGCTAGGGAGTTGACTTGGGAATCCATTGAACCTTCACTTCCCCAAGAAGTTGGACAATTGCATCTTAGGGATTTTTGTCAAGACGGAGTCCTTCACTATGTAGACAACTTTGAAGATTTTTTTGGTTCCTGTGGACGAGCAGTCGGTTGGAAAAGTTCCCAGAGTAATGGTCCGTGATGAGCATTGGTTGGATCTTGCACGTGGACTGGTGGCTAGGGGGCTTTGTGAAAGTTACAAGGAATCTGACTTACATCATGTCCATGGAGTACCTATCTTTAACGGATTGTTTGGAGTCAGCAAACAGGAGATGAAGGGCGACATTGAGATTTGCCGGTTCATCATGAACTTGCGGCACTTGAACCAAAATTGTAGGCCCCTATCTGAAGATACTGCAACCCTTCCAACAGCCACGCCTGGGTAACATGTTCCTCGATCAGGATGAGCAGCTTACGACCTCCTCGGACGATATCAAGTGCTTTTTCTACCTTGTCCAGGTGCCTCGTCCCGGGCGAAAATTTATGGGATTTGGCCGACCTGTCCCCAAGGAGCTGTTGGATGATAGTTTTGGGGATTGTAAGGGGTACCTGGTGTCACGGGTCTTACCCATGGGATGGGTAAACAGCGTTGCCATTAAGCCTCTGAGGAAGCACGACGTGTGGTGGAGAGCTTCTTCCCTAACACCCTCTTTGTCCAGGACATTGAGCACATCTCGGAGGAGATGGTCAAAGGGTGGTCTTTGCAGTACAGTAGGGTTGGCGCAATATTGGTGGGAGCTGGGCCTCCATGCCAAGGCGTCTCGGGCCTCAACGCTGAGCGTCGTGGGGCTTTAAGGGATCACAGGAGCTCACTTTTCCACTATGTGCCAAGAGTGTCAGCAATGTGCAAGCGTCACTTCCCATGGGCGCAGGTTCACAACCTCACGGAAAACGTTGCGTCTATGGATTATGAAGACTGCCGGCTGATGAATGAAGCCTACGAAGAAGAGCCTTGGTTCATTGACGCGGCTGGGGTTTCCCTGGCCAGAAGACCAAGACTTTACTGGATTTCCTGGGAGCTGGGTGACGATGAGGATGTGGAAGTCTATTGGGGCAGCGACGGGAGGCTTCCCATTAAGGGAGAGGTGGTGCTGCGTGCGCCTGTGGCACCTGAAAAGTTTCTGCAGCCGGGGTGGGTGGCCCCCGAGCAGTCTCTCCCAACAGTCACAACTTCGCGGCCCAGCCCGACTCCTCATCGGAAACCAGCAGGTCTGCATACCTGTCAGGAGCATGAGAAACAGCGCTGGCGAGATGATCAACATAGATTTCCACCCTACCAGTATAGGGATTCCAATTGTCTTCGTCATCCTACGGGAGAGCATCGCCCTCCCAGTGTTGAAGAAAGGGAAGCCATTTTAGGGTTTCCGGTTGGTTTCACCAAACAGTGCATGAAGAAGGCAGCCCATGGTAGTGCTAACCATTCAGACTGTAGACTAACTCTGTTGGGTAACTCATGGAGCGTCCCAGTCATTGCTTGGCTGCTGGGCTTTTTGTTTCACCGACTTGGGCTGATTGCAGCGCGGCCCATCAAGCAGCGTGTGGAGGAGCTCACTCCGGGACAATCCCCTACACTTCAAGGCCTTTTGATTAGGCCGCCGATACATGGAGGAACCTCTACTTTGGATTGTAGCGAGATTTTGGTCAAGAAGCGTTGTGGCCTTACGTCACAAAAAGGCGAAGACATCCTGCTTCAGCATCACTCAGACATTCCAGTCAAATACCACAGACTGCGTATGAGCTTGCCAGCTAAATTATGGAGATGGCGCACAGTTGCTGGGTGGACTTGGAATGACAATTCGGAGCACATTAATGTGCTGGAGCTGAGGGCCACCCTCAGAGCTATCAAATGGAGAGTGGAAAGGCTTCATCAGTTGGATGTCAGGTGCCTTCACTTAGTTGACAGCCTAGTTGTTCTACATTCTCTCACTCGTGGCCGATCGTCTTCTCGCAAGATGAGACGCACCTTGATGAGGGTCAATTCCTACTTACTGGCGAGTGGGCTTCATCCCCTATGGGGATATGTGGACACCCATCAGAACCCAGCAGACCGCCCCTCTCGCCGAGGGGTTATTAAAAAATTGGTAAAAAGGGTCTAGTCATACAAAAGGCCCCCTCAAAAGAAAGTAGGAAAGAACAACGTAGACAACTAGGAAGCCTCAAATCTCTCACTGTCCAGCCAAAAACCAGAGAACGCTATGCAACAGGGCTTAACCTCTTCTGGGACTATCTTGCAAAAGAAGGCATCGAATTGCCTAAACGCCGAGACGCCATGGACACTCTAGTTAGCGACTACTTGGAGCACTTGTGGAGTGCTGGTGAAGGGCGTGCGGTGGCTAGCAATTTTTTGGCAGCTTTGCAAGATTTTGACCCTAAGCTTAAAGAACCAACTCCCATTATCGTGGAGGCTTTTGAAAACATGGGCAACTAACGAGGTCCCTCTGCGGGCACCCCCTATGACTGAACCAGTTTTGAGGGCAATGGCTGGTTGTCATCACTATGAATTTGGGCTTAGCCTGCTGGTTGCTTTTTATGGCCTTCTGCGTACAGGGGAGTTGCTGGCACTGCAAGCCTGCAGATACATATGACCAGTGGCTCCCAACCAGCAGTGCTAAACTCTAAAGCAGGCAAAGGCAAGGTGCTGCGGAGAGGGTAACAAGTTCGGAATTACCTCTTCTGAAACTACTCTGGAAATGGAAGACTGCTGCATCTCCGTATCAATTTTTAACTTCCAAGCCTCATGCCTGGCGTGATAGGTTTGCCCAATGTTGAAAGAGCTAGGTGTAGAATCATGGGGCTTTAGGCCCTATTCGCTCCGGAGGGGAGGAGCTACCTCACTCTTTGTCAAAGTGGGGTCCCTTGATAGGGTGTTGTTGATGGGCCGTTGGACAGCCATTAAAACGGCCAAAATCTGCTTGAACTCTGGTTTGGCAATGCTTGCTGATATCCAAATCCTGTTTCGTTTGCTGCATCCGTTTCACCTTACTTATTTAATTTTTTGGTCCTCTGACCATACGCTTGAGCCCGCTCCAAGGAGTCAGGGGGACGTGGAAAAGACCAAAAACGGGCCAAGAAGGCCCCGAAACCATGCAAGAGAAAAGTTTCAAAAAATGCGCAACCCGCAATTTTTTTCTAAAATGTCCTTAAGGTGCTTGAGGCCCAGTTTTCCCCGGCTTGGCGGGGCACTGGGAAGCACAAGGGGGGGTAACTTATGTTCCGGCTTTGCGTGAACATAGGTTATTGGGGCCCCCAAAACCAACTTGGACATTTCATTTTTACCCGAACTCTTTTAATTATGACCAAACTAGGTCTGCACAGCGGAAGAAAAGGAATGGTGTGAGTGTTTGTTCCATACGTGTTCACGGGAATAAACATGAAACCATTCTACTCTTCCATTAGCGTATCGGCTTTTAGCCCCCCCCCTCCCTTTCCCCCTATCTGGAAAAGACCAAAAACGGGCCAAGAAGGCCCCGAAACCATGCAAGAGAAAGGTTTCAAAAAATGCGCAACCCGCAATATTTTTTCTAAAATGTCCTTAAGGTGCTTGAGGCCCAGTTTTCCCCGGCTTGGCGGGGCACTGGGAAGCACAAGGGGGGGTAAACTTATGTTCCGGCTTTGCGTGAACATAGGTTATTGGGGCCCCAAAACCAACTTGGACATTTCATTTTTACCCGAACTCTTTTAATTATGACCAAACTAGGTCTGCACAGCGGAAGAAAAGGAATGGTGTGAGTGTATATATATATATATTTATTTATTTATGTATTTGTTTATGTATGTATTTATTTATTTGTTTGTTTATATGTTTTTTTTATTTATTTATTTATCGACGACATACCGGACCGGCATTTCTTCCGTTCCACCTCTGCGAGTTGCTGATGCACGACACAGCGAGCACCCTCAACACTATTACCACGATTTAACACGACACCACGCCATGCAAAACATTTAATTGAAGGATACGTCTGAATCTATATTATGCGTCATATGCATGAAATCTCGGAATAGCAACAGGAACTAAACATGAGACAAGGACGAGAACGCCCGCACTGAAGGTACTATAGGTATTACTGTAAGTAGTGGAGCCATAAACCAGCCAATCTACCTTTACGTACTCTGTTTGTTAAGGGTCTTGAAGGTCCAGTTTATTGTTCGGAAGATTACTTGAATCCATGTCAACGGCAAAATATACAGACTGACATGCCAATGTGGCCAATGTTCCAAATTTCCAGTGTTATTGAAGTTCAAGAGGATCATCCTCTGCAAGAATTAAATTTTGCTAAAACTTAAATTTGCTCTGGCGACAGGAATATACATAGTTGTTGCATATATATATATATACATACACACACACATTCACTTGCTGTATATTTCCCACAGGGTCAAATCTAGCTTCATTGCACATGCTCTTCTTTCTTGGCGCTTCGCATTAAACCATATCCTTTTCACCATTGATTTCCTAGCCCAAAGTGCGGCGAGTGTGGGCTGACTTAGACGAGAAGCAACGCGAATATGACAAACAAAAGATCAGCTTGAGAAGTAAGCAAATTGTCTATTGTAAATTATTGTTTATGACTCTATGACTGTTTATGTTTATCTTTGCCTGAAGACGATTCTGGCCTCTACTCTCCATGTGATTCCTGAACACAGCTGATCCGACCCTGATCTATTGAATTGAACTAAAAGGTTGTGCCCACTCTTGCGAGAACAGATCCTCTCGGCGATGCGCAACAGGTACAGTCATGAGCGATTTGATCCAGATGCTTTCGGACAAGAATTTTTTGGTCTTCACCATGCCGGACAGACAAGTTGTGCATGTCCGGCCTCATATCTTGGCATGTTCGGATGTGTTTCCGACATCAGATCGATCACTAGCGTGACGAAGAGCATAGCGGCGGCCTGTCCAACTCCAATGGTTTTGCGACAGAAGTTGACTTGTGGTTGCTGCCATTGGCCGTCGCAGGAGATAGCCACTGAAATGTTCAACTGGCACTGCACTCAGTTCTAACGGTTGTGTCGCTGCAGTGCCGGAATGACAGCACATTATGAATTTTGATGAAATTTGGCCGCGCTTCAATAGACAGCAGGCCCATATGTTTTTTAAGAGTGGGACTTTATACCGTATGTGTTTTACAGTGCTTTTGTGTGTGTGTGTGTTTGTGTGTCTCTTTTTTCTCCAAAAGCGACAACATGCTGTTGAAAGTATTGCTTGATAAGTGCTGCACTGTTCTTACTAGCTATGTCAGGTGAACTATTCAAAGTTGCTAGTCTTGATTGCAGCGTTTGGTGGAAGAGCCTGTTGCCTTTTGCTTCTGGTGAATAGTCGGTTTGAATTAAATTGTTGATCGAGTATATGTGTGTTTGCCTCTACTAACCTGAGTGTTTTGAATTTCCTAACTGTGTACAGAAAAAAGGTAATGTTGTTGAGCATCGAGTAGCAGCTTTTTCAAGACCAAACTTTTGCACCTACATTTGCGCTGCGTGCACTGACAGTCGTTGTGACAGTCGTTGTTTGATTCCTTGTGCCTTGTGCTTGTTGCTGGTTCTCTTGCAAATTTGTTCATGAGCTCTTTTCTTGCCACTTGGTTTAGGAGTTTAGGCCCTTTAGGATTTAAGACCTCCAGTGTTAGGTCATCAGCCTGATACAGTATGACGGAGTGTGCTGGTCTGTTGGAAGTCTAACCTTTCGATCCGTTGGACAGTGCCTTCTCTTGATTTGGTTTCGGTGCACTTTTGGCTTCCAGTGGAATACATTCAACAAATATCAACAAATTATATAACACCAAGAAGTGGACCAGCGACCACCTCAAGTGCACCGTTCAACCCCAATGGAAGTCCAAGACCATTTCGGTGTCTCTTAGGTTCTCTTATGGCCTACCAATAGGGAATCTCTGTGGTAGTGACTCAAGTCAGCCACCACAATCATTACTCTCATTTTCAAATTTCGCAAAGGCAACTGTTTCCACCTGCATGTCTATGGGAAATTGATGGAAATTGCAAGCCCTGAGAGGCCCGTCATCGAAAAACCCTAGCTAGTCAGTGAGAAAGAACACTTGCTAAAGGAGCCTTGGTAAATAAGCATGCTACGTAATTATTTGATGAGCATTTATCATAATGGCAACAGTTGCGCTCTGGGCAACTAAGCTGGAAGCTCCAATACATCATGCATGTCACAGGACAGAAAAGCATACCTTGGCAAATAGCAGACCATGGTATTCTAGCAAGGCAGCATTGAAAGAAGACCTTGGCCGACCCCTCGGTCCATTGAATTTGTCCCTCCATTTACTAACTACGAGCCCGTTGCTTACTATTTTTAAAGCATCAAAAAGCTACTTGCACAATCTTGCACAGAAGTATGATTCACGGCAAGATAGCTAGATGTTGCACATCAAAAGCATCATGCAATGCCAGGCCAGAACCATTTCTTTCCGTGATGTGCTGACATTGCAATGCAATGTAATTTAAGGGTACGTAATGGCATGTAATGGTATGTTTTGGCATGCAATGGTACGCAGTGGTATGCAACGGCATGCAATGGTATGAAAGGCTATGCGATGATATGGAATGATGTGCTATGGTATGCAGCGTTGTGTAATGGTATGTAATCGTACGCAATGGTTTGCAATGGTATGTGGTGTAGGGGTATACAAGGGTATGTAATGTTATGTAATGTAACGTAAGGTAACGAAATGTAATGTATATATAATGTAATGGTATGCCATGATATGCGATGGTATGCAATGGTGTGCGATACTATGCAATGGCATGCACCGTCATGTAATGGTACGTAATGGTTTGTAACGGAATTGAGCGGTATTATGCAATGATATGTAATGATATGTGCGGAATGCAATGGATTGGAATAGCGTGGAATGGTTTGCAATGGTATGTAGTGCGATGTTGTGGTATGTACTGGTATGTAATGAAACCTGTGGTGTGGGGTAATGTGATGCCATGTAATGTATTGTAAGTATGTAGTTGTATGTCTGTAGTGGTGCGTTAGTAACGGTATGTGTGTAAGCGCATGTACTCATGTATCTGTGTATGCATGGTACCGTACCGTTCGGTACAGTAGTTGTATAATATCTTTGTCGTAATGTGTTGTAACGTCGTGCAGTTTAACAAAAAATGTCGTGCATTCTAGTGTTGTCTTGTGTTTTGCTATAGTATGTTTTTGTTACTGTTGTTGTTCTTAGTTCTTTGTGATGGTGTGATCTGGTGTTTTCTGCTATGGTATGTTACGTTCTGTTGTGTGATGTAATGCTAGTGTAATGCTAGT
>Ga0126342_10011282_pt1 | contig 15968 bp, 24 predicted proteins | sample Cyp1metagenome_FD_92528 | JGI IMG/M metagenome (GOLD analysis project Ga0126342, IMG submission 92528) | Coral microbial communities from Lord Howe Island, Old Settlement Bay, Australia - Cyphastrea 1 metagenome | ecosystem: Host-associated > Invertebrates > Cnidaria > Coral ... | reverse complement strand
CTTAGGACTTGGTGCACACAAATCACCTGGTAAGAACACCAGTGACTTAGGACTTGGTGCACAAACTCCTATGTCACTATGGTGACCTAAGTCCTAAGTCATGGGTGCCTATTATATATATATATACACACTATATTTTTTATCCACATGTGTACATATTTATGTGCATACCCATACTGGATGACTATACCACCCCCAACAGCTTTAGTGGACCATCCATGTTTTGGAGAAACCATCAGGAGGTCACAAGCAGTTGGGGGTCAAAACATGTCAAAACCCTGGGCCTTTGCCTTCTGTTTCACATCAAAATAGATGGGTTTTATGGACATTCAGCCCCCTACAAATGGTACTCATATGTCGGTATTGATCCTGAGGCCATTTGCAAGAAACATGTGAAAGTTGTCATTGTTGATGACTACCATTGAATACATATAGTGTACAGTATTTTTTTCCGGGGGTCAAATCTGCCTGTGTTCGTTGTGTTTTTGTTTTTTTGTTTAATGCGGACAGAGGCATAAGGGCGTTCCTGTAAGGGTCCTTCGAACTCCTTACAGGTTTCTGCATGTTGAGGGATTTTAGGTGATCAGACAGTGATTAGCTCCTACAAATGTGATGTGTCACATAGGGACTATATGGAAATTCATGGAAATACATCGAAATATGTGGAAATACATGGAACATTCATGGAAAGTTCATGGACATATTAGGAAAATTGTGGAAACAGAGGAAACTATGGGTATTGCTCAAACATTGCGTAGCAGTAAGCCCACAGAGTTTTGCACATCTATTTTCCTAGTCATCAGCATCCAAGGTTGAGGCATGTTGAGTCTAATCTCAGGCGCCAACCGAGGTGTCAGGGATCTGGTGACCTTGTGCTTCGAGATGGTTGGAAGGCCTGTCGTGTGGAGAGGTGCGGGATTGCAAGAGGAGGGAGTCTTGGCTGATGTTGACCAACGCTTTTCCATTTTTCTGTCTGGAGAGCTAGGATACGTATCCTCAAAACATGAAAGATTTCATCAGTAAATACGGGTTTCAACTAGCACAAGTTGGATGTTGACCAGCAAAACTGAAGTTGACCCCACAAATGAGGGATTTGAAGCAGCTACAAAAAAAAGATTTGAGTGTTTAAAACACACTGGTGAATGGTTGGATTTTTTATGTGTTTGTTTTTATGTTTTTAACAAATTTAATGGTGGATTATGTCATGTTATGTCATATGTCCCACTGAAGATTAACCGCTTTCTTGGGGCAATAGCGGGAGAAGCAAGCAAAAAGGCTGGTGTGCAGAAGTTAGCGGAATGTTGGGGATTGCCAACAGAGCAAGGATAGAACCCCAAATTGACGGTGTATTCTATGCCAGGATGGGGAATGAACTAGCTTGGGAATCCCTCCATGCTCCAGAGGTACCCATGAAACAAAGGATTTCAAACGAGACAAGAAAGAGCAGCTTCTGGAGCTTCTTGTGAACTTTAATGTTTTTCCTAAACAAATTCGAACACCACTCACATCACATGATAATTAATTCCCCTCATTCTTTGGAGTTTCCATAACTCAAATAGATCAGCAGATGGTGGATATGCACGATTTCTGCAGATCTCCATCCACTTTCAAAGTTTTGTCAACGGGGCCCCAAACCGCATATTAATAAGTTGGACGCTATTTTTGTTGAAATATTCATCACCCAATTGTTGGTGGCCTTCCCCTTTTTACATGGAAAGGGGGTCATTTATCCCTTTCGTTTCACCCTGATAGCTTGCTGCCTTGCTGTTCACACGTTCACCCTGATACCTGCTCAAAGTTTTGCCAGAATGGTCGTGATGTTGGACTGTTCATAGGGAAAAAGTATACTCAACCATTTCGTGCTATTGAATTTCGCTCATTGCTTCCCCCAACTTTTTTCCAATGATGAGTTTCCCAACACCCAAGGTGTGGATGAGAAGACAGGTGACGTGCTGGTGCAGGTGAGTGAGAAGTATTTCCGCCCAACCGAGGCTGCTTGGTGCCTCTATGTGCCTCTGTATTTTGTGTATATTGATGTAGAGCGATGATATATATATATATATATGTGTGCTATATATAGATAGATGGATAGATAGATGGATGGATTGATAGATAGATAGTTATGTGCATGTATATACTGTAATATATATGTATATATATATTGTACTATATATATGACTATATATGTTGTACTATATATATTATATATATGTATGTATATGTATGTATAGATATAGACATACATATACAGAGCTTGGGCTGTGTCCTTTGCCAATTGGAAATGCCAAGCTCAAGCATGCCAGAGCCTCCAGTAAATCACCACGAAGATGGACAATTCACCATTTGGACCCTCTGGTAATTTAACATAGCTACGGATAATATCTAAATCATCAATAAATGACCATCCCGAGAAATGGATAGGGTGAACATGCTGCACACATATTAGATATATTATTATATATTGCATATTACATGTTATATTAATAGAGTTACTACTATTGAGGTGTTTAAATCAGACTTGCAATATCCCTTCTCACGATTGGTTTCCGGATTTTCCAGATGACACATGTCGGACACCCCCGCCACAAGCTGATTCTCATGTCGGTCAAAAGTCAGGGAAGTCTCCCAATGATACTTCGCTTTGGCCAAAGCCATTCAGCGATTCTCCATTCAACATCCATTTTTTTAATGTGGGGAGATGGGTCAAAACCCTGGTACCTAGTGAACCCCAAAATAGCTGGTAAATGGATGTTCATCCCACTAAAATGTATCTATAGGTATTGACCCATACCCATGTGGGTAAAACAATATAAATAGGATGTTTTTGAACCATTCCCAGTCACGGTTGTGGTAAGTTTATGGCATTGTTTTACAATTTTACCCACATCAACCATCATTCACTATCAGTAACCATCATTTATTGACCACTATTAACCATTATTAACCAGTTATTAACCATTATTAACCACTATTAACCATCATTTATTAACCATCATTACTGGGGAATTAACCAGTTATTAACCATTTCTCGGATCAGAGTCCTGCAAAGGTGGAGACCCTGCTGGGAAATCCCGCCAAAGCCGCGGCCAAGTTGGGCTGGAAGCCCGAAATTTCCTTCAAGGACACGTGGCCGAACCAGACGGTGGCTTTCGTTGTGAAGATGCTGAGGGGGTGGCTTTCGTTCACCAACATAGGGTTTCTCAATGTTTCTCATAGATACATCGAAGTAGTATGAAGTAGTTTTAAAGGTTTTAACTAGGTACTGTTGAGTTCAGAAAGTTACAACATGTCATAACTGTTGGCTTTGGTGTTAGCTATACCTAGTCAGAGTGATGGGTGAAACTAAACCAACATCTCCATAGCTGGGGGGCACCACCTCGCGCAGCATGATTTTTACTCTCTGGTAATCTAACATGTAGAACATTGGGCCTATTTATTCATTTCGATGATTTACCTATGACACATGTTTATCATATTTGCCAATGGTGATTTTCCATAGCTATGTTAAAATACCAGAGGTTTTTTTTGGGGGTGTATATATATATTATATATTGTTTAATTTATTATTGTTTGAGGTCCTCAAAATGACAAGATTTCTGGGTCATTATGACAAAACGGTATCCCAGAAATCGGCATGGCTATAGCCATCGGACGTCCTGAGGTGAGTCTGAACATGGCGAGTCTCCGCAAAATACTTCGTTTAATAGGGAACATGATTGCTGAACTATGGGATTAATGGGGTTTAATGTCAGATGGGATTTTGGATGATTTTGGGATATTCCATTTTTCGACAAAGCCAAACAACATCAGTGAAATTTTCTGCACTCTGCTTCTGCCAAGAAATCTCAGAAACTGGCTTGACTCAGGAGCTGATCTATGAAATGCTGGAGTGCGATATGAAGCAGGTTGGCCTCAGCCTTCCTGCAGGAGTCCATTGCGCCCCCTCCTGGCCTCAGCTATCAGCTATTTCCAGGTTGAGTTGGTCTAATTCAGCCAGGTTTCATATGGTGGGGATGGGAATGCTATGGAATACACATTGTGGGAATGGGATTACTATGGATTACTTATATTCTCTCCAGATCTACCGCAGAGGAGCCAAGGACATCTTGAAGCGCCAGGACCAGTATTGCTAGGCAGGTCGGAGCATGGACATGCACCGCAATAGAGGATGGCGAAAATTGGAGATTTAACCCATAAACAGGTGGATTTAACCCACAAGAAAAACAAGTAACTAACCTAGATGAACCCATAAAATCTGGATTTCAGACCTAAATATATATATATATACATATAAAAACCTGAGGATTCAAGTCATACAAATGGGGAGTGTCCTTGGTTTTCCCCGCATGCAACATCACCTAAAATGATGGCAAAATGATGGTGAAGCTTTACAGAATGCGATGTTTGTCGAGGGTTTTGTAGATTGGTGGATTTATTTTGAAGCATAGATGGTGATATACTAACCACAGCTGATTGGCCACAAACTTCGGTAAAAATCTTGATGGTGTAGTAAACACCCATTAAAAAAAAAACATAGGGATATTGACCGAGAATGATGGAAACACGGAAAGATTCGGAGTACTTCTCCCAGGTCTCAGTGGGAAGTATTGGAACATGTTGGAATTGCATGATTTAACTCGGGGAGGTGCCTGCCTGCGCAACTGGCTTATCACTCCTGCCAAGAATCGACTCATTGGGGCCGACTCCCCAAACTCTGCTTCCGCAGGTTCTCTGAAAGTCTGGATGTCTGCTACCAGGATGGCCACATGGTGCCAGCTGGTGCAAACACCGGAGAATCCATGCTGAGGGTCAGTCCAAAAATGGATGAAATAACCAAGCTCCTGAAGACAGTGGCTCTGCAAGGATATGTTTGGGGTCCAAGATTGTTTGGAGACATCCATTTCTATAGCAGTTCTATATGTGTAAGTTGTATATCCGTTTATATCCGTTTGTTGTTGGCGATACTTTGCTGTTTTTAGTGATTTTCTGTTGGCAATCATCCGGTATTTTTTGGACATACCCATGACATACCCATATCAAAAACTGAGGGGGTCATTGAAAGATCTTCTTGGCCAAGTGGCTAGAAAGGCCGTACAAAGCTTATGCCTTGGACACTTGTTGAGTCGCTCCTTTCGCAAGCGGAAGCATCGAAAAAAATGACAATCCCAAGTGCGAGAGCCAATGGTGAGCCCCTACTAGGTATCGATTGATCGATATATTCGCGGCATGATGGGGTTGTAACCATATTAACCATCCATAAATGTGGGTAACTAGGAGTTGATTGGGACGATTGGAGCCCCATGTTCTACAAGTCTGTGCCTGTCATCTTGGGTACGCTTCACTGTGCGTACACCTATGAGACGCTTCACGTTAGTAGTTTCAAATAGGATGACTCAAAACCACTCAAACCCCATAATACCATGTTCTTGCCTGGCTAAACATCAGTTTACCAGCTATTTTGATTTCAGCCAAGCAAGGTTTTGATCTCGGTGCAATCTCCAAGAACCCAGTACTAGACAATAATGGAGTAAACTATACCAGTGTTTTTGTTCTTATGTGGGTCTAGATATGTTTGTTGTTTCAATCCGGTGGGAGGATCATTACCTGGCAGATGGTTGACCTCAACACTTGGGTTTCCTCAAAATCCTCGATGATGACGACGACGACAAGGACGATATGAGGATACGATGATATGATGATTACCCGTTGGTAATTGAACATAGCTACGGACAAATCCCATTTTGTTTTAAATAGGAAAACATTTAAATACGGCAAACCACTTCACTAAATGTGCCATGTTGTTGTTAGATTGTCATTTTTGTGGTGATGGTGATTGTGGTTCTCATGTTGTTTAGTCATTGACAGGTATTTATAACGATGTACAACAATGATTTGCTTGAAAAGTAGTATTGCTTGTAATCTTATTACAAGTAAATGGTCTTGTCATTGTTATTATTCATTGTTTGTGTTGTAATTATTAGTACTACTACTGGTACTATCTGCAACCTTTTTATCTTGTTACTACTTGTTTTTGGTGGTGCTTATTTATTAACATTTATTAACTATATGATCATTGTTATGATTATTGCTAAGTCTTTGATATTTCATCATTTTCATGGTGGGATTCTGCGGAAATGGGAGGCAGTGCCCTTCCAAAAATCTTCGGTTGTGGACGCCTTGACTTGGAGTGGCGGGGAGACCAAGAGCTGGGGTTTCTCTGAATTCACCTGAGGATTCCGTCAATTTTGGGATGAACATTACCTATATCTAGTGATGTAAAATGGTGATTTTCCATAGCTATGTTTAATAACCATAGAGCTAAAAAAAGGGGATTCAAAGACTAAACCATCAATCCGTTGAGTTGGGAAAACGAACCGTGGGATGGAGCTGATATCACCGAGAAGACTGAGGATGCAACCAGCATAACTTTATTTTGGGCACGTGCCCATGTTGACACAGTAGAATCCAGAATTTGTAGATGGTTTGCACGCATGTGCAAGCTGGTGTTTGGTTGTGTTTGGCTGGTATTTTCGGAAATGACTTTCTTTCCGTTGATGACTGTTAATTGATGATGGCGGGATGCTCTGCATCGACATACCAGATACGTTCAGGCTTCTTTTTCAGCCGCGCACATGACAATGTGTTTTTCAATATTCCAATTTGGCAAAGTGACGTCGGTTGATGCCGATTTTTTGGACGGTTGGCTCAACCATTACGACAGGTGTCCAGAAGCTTAGAGTTGCAACCCTACAATGGGCCCGTAGTACTTGTAAATCCGTTACTAGGCCATACCGAATCCTCCTATTGTGCAGAGTTACGGGGTCTATATATATACACATAAACCACACATAAACCATACATAAACATACGTAAACCACACATAAACCATCTACAAATCATGTCATATGCAAAGCACGAACGACGTACGTTTATTCCATAGACTTGGTGCACCAAGCCTGAGCCCTGGACGCCTGGACGCTGAGGCCCACGTTGATGGCATGTCCTCCCTGCCAAGTTCAGGATTTTGTCCTGGCCCAAGATGGGATCATGGGCAGAAGTCTGGCCTGGTTGAAGATGGTGGAAAAATCATTTTCAAGGCTCAACGGATGTCAACGGTTTTCCCAGTCAACAGTCAAACGATTTGCGGAGATTGGGACACACCATGGCCTCCCAAGAAAAGGCACTATAGATGGATGTGGGTCAAAATGGAAGACCTAGGGGACCACAGATGTTAGTCTAGTGTAGTATTAACCATCCAATTATTGGGGTACCTAATTTTGACCCATACCCAGATGTGTAAAAAATAAGCGCCTCAGCTTGGACGGTGCCGGGTAGGTACAGAGATCAGACCGTCGGGACCTACCATGACCCACCACGACCCAATGCAGGAGTCCAGAGTGACCCACAAATGGTTGGGGTAGAATTTTCGGAGCCAACCAAAATGTCGGAAATAAAAATGCCAAAGGTAGGGCTTTTTGTGTAACATGGTGTAACTTGGTTTTTCAGCGAAAACTCATGAGGTTTTATACATGGTCAAAGAAAAATAAAGAAACAACATGCCCACAGGTTTGAGGCGTCCGGGTCAAAGTCCCAGTCCCTGGCAAGCTGCTCATCGGGAGGTGTCAGGACTTGATATATCATGCATCATCGTGCAATATCCCAGTTCTTCCCGATGTATATATATATTTTATGAATTGGCTGCATGTGTGGAGATGTGTGGTATGCAGATGTATGCAGTATACACTTCATATATTGTACTAAAACATCTTACTGGTGCTTAGCAGGGAATGGATGGGAATGAGGGAATGGGATTATTATTAATAGTGATTATGGATCATTCCCTCATTCCCTACTAAGCACCAGTAAGTATTGTACTAAAACATGTTTCCATGTTCCATTTTCTAGGATACTACCGTCTTGCCCCATTGTGACATGTCTTAATCACCCAGGCTGCCCAACGAACCGCCTGCAACAACACCGGTTGGCGCACGGTGAGTTTCAAGCAAATGAGGCTGCGGCGCGGCAATTTGTGCAGATGCATAATTAGATACAGTGAGGGTATGGTGATTTTGTCTGAAATTTTGGTGCCCTACTTCATACACAGACACAGACACACCCATGTGCAGAAAACCCATAAACCGCCCAGTTTCATACCGACCTGGGCTCGGCTTACGGCGTAAAGTTCCTTCAGGCCATGTGTTGGCGGCATGCGCGCCCCGCCGGGCTATCAGGCGTCCGTAAATCGGGGGTACCCCAATAGCTGGATGGGGAAATCCCCAAAGAAGCGATGATTTGGGGTTACCCCCATGGGAAGCCTTCAATTGTGCTAGACTGGTCTTGAACATTATCGACAAAAAAACTGTGAATTGCCTGGTGTTTGAGATTGTTCATGGGTTTTTGCAGATGTCGCGCATGTCCACATACATATTTTGTGTGTTATTTGTATGTGTTTTGTATTGCTTCTGTAATTCCTTCGGATCCTTTGGACCGTGAACCTTGGTCTCATTGACCAGTGCATCTTCTGGTTGAAGCCAACTGCCAGGGATGGCACGTGTCATGCAGTGCGAAGTATACGTTGAGCATGAAGGCCCTCCAAAAAATACATGAGGACCTCTTCTAATCTGGTTGGTGGTTTGGAACATGTTTTACTTTTTCCATATATTGGGAATAATAACCACCAACTGACGAAGTCATATTTTTCAGAGGGGTAGGTATACCACCAACCAGTGTAATTATGATGAGTATGTGTGGTAATACACCATTATTGATCATAATTATAATGATAATAAGTTTAAATATCATTGACAAATGGGTATGGATCAATACCTATTAATACCATTTTTAGGGGAATGAACATCCATAAATCCCAGCTATTTTGATGTTCACCAGGGGGATAGGGTTTTGACCATCCCCATATCATTGACAAATCATTTATGGTAATTTTGTTAGAACCTCTTTTGATACCCTCCTAATTTTCATCTCAGAGCCCAGGAGACGTGCGATGGCAAGGACGTGAGGAGTGTGGTGAAGGGCATGGGACAGGCGATGGCCAATGGCGGGAATGGGTGATTTACCTATGGAAAACCTATGGAAAACCATTGGAAAACCGATGGAACACTATGGAAAACCTACAGAAATCCCATGGAAAAACTATGGAACACCTATTGAACACAGTTGGAAAACTTATGGAAAACCTATGGAAAACAGTTGGAAACCTATGGAAAAGCATTGGTGGTTTCTTGTGAATTTAAGAGGAATTCCAACAAAAGGCAAGAATTGGTATTTGGTGATGTAGCAACATCCGGGGATGTGAGCCCTGCCGTGGTCCCATTGTTTGGAGCCCAGCCATTTTGGCTTTGCCCCGGCTGCCAGACTGTGAAGAAGAAATACCCTATCCGTGCATTGTTCTTTGCAACTGCTTGGGAACTCAGCTATATGGGGACAGAGCCGTTTGCTGAATCTAATCAGCCACTGGGCATGAAAACTTGCTGTAAGATTGACAAGTTTTGGCAATTGACCATCGGAACATCTACGTGCAAAAAATATTTCTATTCCAAGCATTGCTAGTGTATCAAAGGTACGATAGTGTCTTTCATTTGTTTGTCTGTGTTTCGATGTCGTATCGTTCCTTAGAATGACTGCCAGACAGTGTTTTGGTGTCTATAACCCAGATGGTACTGTACAATGCATTGAGGACAGCTTTACTTACTTGGGATGCCACCCAGCAAAAAACATGAAATCCGAGCATGCCCTAAATCGCCCGAAATCCACCAAACGGGTCAGAGAAAACATGAATGGTTGCCGTATACCATCGTATCCGCCTCTTCAGTTATAGATCATCTCCCACTTTGGTCTCGGTACCCTCCTTTCCTTCTTTATTCTTTTTGTCTGCCACGCAAGATGGGGAGGTTTATCCATGTTCAGCACGCAGGGTGAGAAGTGCATAACTAGTTTCATTTCGCAGCAAAATCTGGTAGTCAATGAAATTGCGGTTTTGTATATTACTGCCCCTACACTCCATTTAATGTTGGCAATAAAGTAATTATATATCACTTTTACACTCTTCAAACATATAAGCTGCTTGATACAATTATAATATATTATAATGATCTTACCCTCCTCCTTCGATCATTATCATTATTACATGACATTTGAAGGTGTCAAGCCAGCACTTCAGGCAACGCTTCTCTTGGGCTGCATCTTACTGTGCTACGCAACCCAGTTGCATAGGCACGGCTCTGGGCTGCTGCAAACAATGATGTTTGTGCACTTGTGAACTGAATCTTGGGCCAAATGGTGATGCTGGTGTTTGATGATGATGATGATGATTGATGATGATGATGATGATGATGATGATGACGATGTTGATGAGGAGAATCATGGCAGGGGAACAATGACCCTCATGGATATTGTGGACCTTCAGAGGGAAGTTTGCAACTGCATCCATCGACGATTTTTCGGCTGGGGATGGTGGGGAAAGACTTTGGAAAAACAGAAGCAAAACTGCCAAAAGCTGCCAGCTGCCAAGATGACAATGACGGGAACCTTCGTTAGCCACCGGGTTCATAGAAATATCTATTGTGGCATAGGATGGAACGCCTACGTTACGAGGGTTACAGGTCTTCTTCATGGGACTGAAACACCCGCATCCAAAGTACCGGCAGCTGCTGAATAGGCAACATTTCAGATGTCAGGCAGTCTTCCGTTTTTAGGGGCATACAGTATACGTGCCATGTGTAAAAGCTTGGATTGATATCCCATGTCCAGGAAGGCCCATATGACCAATATGACCAATATGGTTTGTAGAATCATATCATATCCACTCGGTCACCATTCCTGGGTATCTTAGAATACAGTGCGTAAGATGATTACAACGGATATTTAGAACCACCAACATACTTGTGTATAGCTACCCCCAAAAAGATAGAAACATGTTTCCTGGATGTTATAGTATATAGTGATAGGTATTTTCCCAATAAATTTCAAGTTTCTAACTTTTCGGCATCTATTTATTGGTTTCTATGTATAGTTGGTATGGTATTTCCTCTTCTGATCATTTCCCACCTCAACATGACTAGACTGTAAACGCTGAATTCCCAGCGCATGACAGGAAGTACCGGCAACGCTTTCTGCAAGATGGGGGCCTTTAAACACAGGCAGAGCGCAGGGGTTGTTGACCTGAAATCTGTTCAAAGTGCGGATCAAAGTGTAGATAAAAGCAACACATGTATACAAATGGTGCGTTTAACGATGCAAAAAAGCAGTGAAACACCTCGCAAAAAATGGTATTGGAACATTATTAGAACCAACCAATCCTATCAAATTGTAAAACCAAGGCCACATGTTTGTTCAATCCAAAGGAGGAATATCAGTGTCTTACAGAAGTGGTTTATCACTGAGGTTGGGCTCAGAATTAAATGTCGTTCTCAAACAATATGGTTGAATACATTTGAAATGACCAGATTTGTGGGCCCATTGCATGCTGCATTTAAAATGTCCATATGGCTCTGGGTCATTTTTCATGGTCCAAAGGCAAGCTTCAACGAATTGGTAATTCATCCAGCCAAAATAGGGTATATGGAGCTAGTTTGAACCAGACCCATGTTGTCCACAACGCATGTACCTGCGCTACTCTGCACATGGATCAAATCGGGTCTACCCCTAGACCCGTAGTTTTACTCAGCAAGGCCCAACAACCAAATTGTCAGAAACAATTTTGCGCCAGAAATGTATTTTCTGGATTTCAAAGATTAAATATGAATGGATAATTGAATTATAGTTGATAAATGAGGACATGTAATGATATGTAGTCACAAGCTTGAAATTCATTGTTTTTCAGGGTACCTCAGGTTGGCCACGGTTGGCATTGTTTTCTTCAAGAATGGTTTGGTTTGGTGGACCCATTCCCCGCATTTCCCATAGGAATGATCAGGAACATCTTAAAAATTTTGAAAAAGTGTAGCTACTAGTAGCCCAAAACCACCCAAAACCTGTATCATGATATATCATGATAATCATGATAATCATGATATATATATATAAAATTATATAATTAAATATTATATATATAGATAGATTCATTGTCCCTCTTTTTTCCCCCAAAACTGAGAGATTTCGGGTCCTCCCAACACATCGTTCTGCCGCGGACACTCTGCCGTTTTACAAAACGTGTCCAGGTGATTTCCCCGTCGTTGAGCTGCCCGCCGTGCGCTGGACAACGCTTTAAAAAGATACGCCCACAAGGGAACCACCAAAGATTGAGATATCATGGACCTGATATGATATATATATATATACTGTATATAATATATATATATATATATAATATAATATATATATATATATATGTCATGGGTCAAGGACTACCCAAATACAGAGCATCGGTTCCCAGCGATTGTTGTTTTGGTCTTAACCAGCTAATATGCCATGATGTACCCGCTGGCGAGTGTTGAAGTGCCCCGATCACGAAAATCACCGGCTTGGTCGAGGTCATCGTATTCCCCCTAGGACTTAGTTGGCCCCGGTTGAAGCTGGTGTGGATATCACAACTGGTTTTTGAATGTTTTTTGAGTACCGAGAATCCAAAAAAGAATCCTTGACGTTACACTTTGTACATCGGCAAGGCGCATCAAGTCGTCGGATAAAATCGGAGGATGTTCGCTAAAAACGGCGAAGGGCTCGAGCTTCTCTGGTAAGCCCATTTTTCAGGTGACCATTCGTCAGTGGGTATACCCTCTGGTAATTCAACATAACTATTGAAAATGCCCATTTATAATTAGTGAGTTTTCCCATTAAAAATGGTGATTTTCCATAGCTATGTTAAATTACCAGAGGGTAAATTCCGATAAATTAATCATCGAAGCAGTAGCAAATAGTTTCTCTGATTTTTTTTGGGGAACCCCAAACAACGTGTGAAATCATGCAAGTTCATCTCAATGGAATATGGAAGACACGAGCGGCCGAGGATTTCTTCTCAGGAAGGTGAATCATTTCTCCATGAGTCAAAGCCAATCAAAACGACATGGAACATCCATACATGAATGATCAATGTATTTTCCCTCATGTTCTACTGTGTTTGGTTCTGTTAATTCTATCCCAAACTTTCAGAATACATGTTATACATGTCCCATAAAATGGTGCCATCCACATGTTGGTCGTAGACCTACATTTGGTCGCTGTTGCCACCCATCACCAGTCTGATGGGCTGCAAACTGTCCTTCCTCGCTGTGATCGTTGTGCTAGCGAGTGAATCGGCTGATGTCCCAGAGTCTGTCTGGAACTTGGAGCGAACTCACCAGTTATGTTTGTTGCTTTACAACCCCTATTAACCAGGATACCATCAAGATACCGTATATCAGATTATCTATCAGGATTTTATCAGTATATATAAGTAGATCATAGTAATTATATCTAGGATAAATTCGACCATTATCTTGGTTATAAATTGTTATAAACCAACTTAGCTAATGAACTGGGGCACCACCTTGCAGGAATCAATGCTCCCCTGCGCAAGTGCCTGACTTCCTACGCGCTGAGGCTCAGCCCAAGAAGGGCAAGGGCACCAAACAAGTACAGGACACGACCACAGTTGGCCCAGGGTTGGAAGAGGAAAATGGAAATGCGGGATCCCCAATAGCTGGACGGTTTTTTTGATGGAAACTCCTTTTTTGAAATGGATGATAACTAGGGGCCCCCATTTTCAGAAACCTCCAAATAGTCATAAATGTTTAAGATAGGGGGCCGGGTCGAAACTTATGATGACAATGGTCATTTCAGGATCTCCAAATGGTTGCAATTGCTGATCCAGTGAATCGTTAACAGCTGGTTGGAAATGGGCCACAACACCGTGTCTCCATTGAGCATAGTGATGAACATCCATCTGCCAGATACCAAGATTGCGAATCCTGAAAGGACTGTTGTTTCAATCAATGGCCATAGCTGGAGTTCAAAGAAAAGAAAGGTGTATACTGTATACAAGCTTGAAAAAACATGCGAAATCCCCATGTGTCCAGCAGTTCTGTTGCTCCGCTACATGCAGGAACCTCCGCCGACCAAAGTCAGTGCGCCTAGCAGGGCTCAACGATGGCAGTGGCAGGTGCGGGGTGGGGGTCAGTTTGGCGTGTCACTTATTTGTGGCGTTGTTAGAGCGGTTTCCACCGTGCTTGTTGGCAAACAATTACTGTATCTACGGGAAGACCCTCCAGTTCAGGTTTCGTGCATTTCTTTCCTTCAGTTGGGACGTCACCACAGGAACGGCACATGTGTGCCAGACTCATCACATTCCACTGTCCATTTGTCCATTCAATGGCCATGTTTTGGGATTCATCCCCAATTGTCAGACACGCTCAAATATCAAGTTTGTTAAAATCTCCCACTATATCCCCATTGTTCCCAGTGACATCTCGATTTTGGATGGGTATACCCCATATTGATTGGTAAAAACCCTGTGGTTTCGTGCATGAAAACCTCGTCCCCAGGTGGTTGCAGCCCTCGCTGGTTGCAGCAGCGAATCCGAAGCCGAAGCCGCCATCCTGCAACCCTTGGACGTGCCTCGGAGTTTTTTTCAATAGCGGCTGCTGAGTCATACTTTTTTCTGGGCAAAATCCCATGCAAACTCAAAGGTTGCCATATGTTGTTATGATTTGTTATGCTTATGTAATATATATAAATTATATATATATCTTTATGTTTATTGCGTATTTTTTCTTTTCAATAATATGTGTATTCCGTCATTTCAGGTGCCACGTGTCCTTTTGAAAAGTGCCATTGTTACCGCACCGAACGAACCTTCGGACACCCAGGAGGAGCTTCAACTGGCTTCCGAAGGCGATCTGTTCGCGGAGGTGGAGAAAATGATCTGTGCCATGGCTGTCGATGGATCCACGGATTTAAAAGGAGGGACCCTCAAAAAAGCACATTTCATAGGTAATAAATGATGATTAGATATGATTAGACTTAAATTTAGACATGTACTGGTGGTAATATACATAGCATTTTTGGCCCGGGAAAGAAACACATATTGTTGGTTGTATATCCCAATATAATATAATTACCATATATATATATCCGCATTTTTCTTAGTAAAATCATCATATTTGATGGTCAATCCCCATTTTCCCTAGTTAAATCCACATTTTTCCTGGTAATTAAATCCCTTGTTTAATCTTGACCGGAGGATCCTCGCACTGCCCTCCCCTGAGTTCATGGTTGGTGGAACGCCTCGCGTGCAGCGGTGCTTCAGGGCCGAAAAGAAAGGAGAGGGGAAGAGGGGAAGGTTGATGGGAACCCTTCGTACTAAAAATAAAAATAAAAGAACACACATAATGACTCCATTATCATAATGACATAGATTCGCCTACATTTTCAACTGATCATAACTCATCCATTGAACATTTGGTGGATTTTAGGAATCTTACACCATTTGATGGTTCACATAGTTTGTTATGGTGGATTTTAGGAAGGGTTGGGGGGTTGCTGTCTTGGACACGCATGGCTGGTCTGGAGTTGCAGGGTGCCATACCAAGGACGGATGATTCAAACATGTGCATTTGCAACTGGCATGGGTTCATAATTGTTTGTTTGATGAGTTGGAGATTATATATAATGCATAATTTATATGTATATTTATATGCAAAGATAATAAAGAACACTACTCATGTTGGTGTGCTAGACACTACAGTTGAACAAGTCCCCAGGTGTCTTTCTAAAAATCATGTGATGGGACTATGGTTTGCATCAAACCTGGGTATGCTCAAAACATTGGTACCCTGCAGTCATTTGACCAAGAAGATAGCTGGTAACTATGGATGTTCATCCCTCCAAATTTTAGGTAAAAGATGCTTTGATCATCCTCCTGGGAATTTTCCTTAAAAAGTTCAGGACATGATGTCCTTAAAAAACTGTATTTTTTAAGGGACATACCTGGCCGGCAAAAAAAAAAACAGTTCTATTTTTTAAGGAAATCCTGT
>Ga0126342_10011281_pt1 | contig 15968 bp, 20 predicted proteins | sample Cyp1metagenome_FD_92528 | JGI IMG/M metagenome (GOLD analysis project Ga0126342, IMG submission 92528) | Coral microbial communities from Lord Howe Island, Old Settlement Bay, Australia - Cyphastrea 1 metagenome | ecosystem: Host-associated > Invertebrates > Cnidaria > Coral ... | reverse complement strand
TGTGTGTGTGTGTGTGTGTGTGTGTGTGTGTGTGTGTGTGTGTGTGTGTGTGTGTCTGTGTGTGTGTCTGTGTGTGTGTCTGTGTGTGTGTCTGTGTGTCTGTCTGTGTGTGTGTCTGTCTGTCTGTGTGTGTGTGTCTGTGTGTCTGTCTGTGTGTCTGTCTGTGTGTGTGTGTCTGTGTCTGTGTGTGTGTCTGTGTCTGTGTGTGTGTGTGAATGTAAATGGCTTTAGCTACCTAGGGGCGCACACCTGCCGCCGACCCCCCAAAATCCTTCATTCTGCTGGTGTTTTCAATTTTTTGGGGGTCCGGGGCCGGGAAAAAAATGCTAAAATTAGAATGCTTTTGGAAATCGATTTCGGCCTTTTCGAGCTATTGTTTGACAATTTTTCTGCGCTTGGGAAACAAAAACATGCTAAATACAATGTTTTTGTCCCTCTCGCATGTAGAACTACATCTTGCAACATGCTGAAAATTGCGTAAATACCAATGTTTTTGCTAGGCCCGCGCCAAAAAACATTGTAAATACCGTGTTTCTTGCTACCAAAAAATAAAAGGAAAATACCATGGTGTTTGGCTTCCGAGGCCAAAAACATTGGTATTTACGGTGTTTTTGCTCCGAGAATGTCAAAAAATGCACAAAAAAAAAACAGCACCTGCGTGACAATTTTTTAGGGCCCACAAAAATGCGAAAATAAGATGCGTTGCAACTGCAACAACAACAACAACAAGAAGAAGAAGAAGAAGAACAAGAACAAGAACAAGAACAACAAGAACAAGAACAAGAACAAGAACAAGAGCGGACTTGAGCAGTTCGGGAACTTCGAAGCTGCACAAAAGCCGAATTGTGGCACACGTACACGTACATATGTCGTTTCCCATCGCGGAGAAGCCCCACTTGCCGCGCCGAACCTTTCCACTCACTGCCATGTGTCTTTTACAGCTTTCTCTGCATGTGACTCTATCCATAAACATCCTTGCTTAACCTCCTCTTTCGCGCTACCCGCAGCACTCTGCCCTTCTCCGGGGACTTGATCACACTTTCGGCCTGCTCTGGGCCCTCAGCTTCCCTACAGTACCAACCCTGTTCAAACCTGTGCTGCCAACACAAACTCCTCAGCTTGACAGCCACGAACGCCCCCAACCCGAAGGGCATCGCTGGTGTGCGAAGCTCTACAATTAAACATACCCCCAAAAGGATAAAGTTCAATATGATCCAATATGTGTAAATCCACCAAAAACCAATGGTTTATGAGGGGTGTTTAATGTATTTTAATGTTGGTGGAATGGATTTGATTCTCCTCGAGCTGGACATCGTGGCCAAGTTCCAGACTCTCCAACGTGAACCCGGACATCTGGAGCGCCTTGAACGGTAACTCCCTGCCGGCCGTTTCAAGAGCCACTGGAACACACGACATGGAAATGGAAATGGGACATGAAATAGATGGAAACGCTGCAAGTGTGTGTCATATCCATGCCTGTGTGGACTTTGGTGGTGGCTGCGATGCCTGCCTCCCATGGTTCCACTGTGTTCCACTTTCGGTGCTCACAGGTGAGCCACGCAATCCATCCATTCCTTTTCGGGTGAGACCACCTTGCCTTGGCTTCGCAAGCTGACCTGGTCAGATGAATTTTGGGTTTTTTTTGAGGTCATCGTTCAAGAATCAGGGGATCCAGCAAAATACAATAAAGTGATGTATATATAAAAGGATAATTTATTGTTTCCCAAGATTGACAGTTTTGGATAGTTTTGGATGATAGCAAGGCTATGGATGATACCATCACATCCTTATGGATACATGTGATATCACCATCTGCTCACCTGTCGGTGGGCTCCTGGGAGTGCGTGGAACCGGAGTCCTTGGCTCGTGGCGATTCGGCAGATCTCCACGCCATAGATCAAACATACAAACATGAAACCAGTAAGTATGAAACAAGTCCACCCAGATTTTAAAAAAACAATAAACAAAAAACGTATATATATATATATATATTACTTATTAATAGACGTATAGATGTGACATGGTCTGATAGCATAGCACATCAGACGTGTTCTAGCGGCACTCATGGGGTGGTTGGCCACATTTTTCATCATCACCCCACACGCAAGGCTTCATCAGACAGTTTGCCAAGAAATTGGTATCAAGTTATATATATCAAGTTTCATTTGGATCATGTGTGCAATCACGCGTCATGCCTTTCATATCTTTCATTTGAAGATTCACATTCAAAGGGGTTCGCATGTGCTGCAATTTTCTATCTGTTCGCATTGCGGCATGTCTTTCTGAAAGTCGGGGTGAAACTGCACGGTCGGAAAAACCGCGGAGGCACCATGGGCACACCGTAGCACCGAACATGCAACCTGTGCAGAACAAGTGGTTGCCACCAGGGCTGCCACCCATCGTCCAAAATGGGTACCCCATTTTAAGCTATGTGTATATGAGATTATATGAGTATTTATTTGTGATGATGTATATCTACTTCTGGTATTTGACTCGTTCTTGGAGGCTGATCATGCCAGAAGAGCTCACATTATATTTATATATATATATATTAATACATCCATCATCATAGTCACAGGCCTTGTGCCCCTCGGCCATGTCACTTCTTGAAACGCCTGCGCCATGGTCCAAAATGGGATGCAATGGGTGATATACCCCAGCTGACGTTTGGGAAGGCTCTGAAACTGTGTGCCTCCGTTCAATTTCTCGTCGAACTTCGCCATAGGCCTGCTCTGCTCGATGAACCGCCTGAGTTGATGGAGTCGCCAATTCAAAGCTAGCCATCTGAATCTTGGTGAATCAATTCCGACGTGAAAAATCACCGTAAAAGCAAATCCCAACACCCCGGCAACGGAGCAGGTTCTGAGGTTGCCGCATTGTTGGCATAGGTCACTTGCCTCTGCCAGAGTATTCGGTTCGTAGCCTCCAGTGGGCCATCAGTAATCAGGCGATCGACACTCTCGCCTGCATTCCTTGGGGTCCGCACTGGCGGATCGCCACGCAGGTTCCCTTGGTTCAACCGCGCTTTGCGCAATGTCTCTTGTAGTTCAACTTCTCGCTCCTGACCCAGGATGTGGTTTAACGGTTTAACGGTTTAACATGTTCTCACATGGCTTGAAATGTTTCAACTACGTACGTAAGTTGACCCTCAAATATCCCAAAAATTGGATGGGGTGCGCTGTCGTGTTTGTAAGGCACAGCCCCAGCTTGACAATCAAATAAATTCACGTGCAATTGTGCTGCACATGTGCAGAGCAGAGGATGCAACAACGCAGCCACACAATTTTAGGCCTTGTGAAATTTCACAGCTAATCTAAATGAATGACTCTGAGACAATTTTCATCGACGCAAAAGTTGCCAGCATCAGTAGCAAGGGCACATGCAGCTGCTCAGCACTGGAAGTAGATCCGCAGGAAGGTGCTTCGATGAGACGCGTTATGTTGAACCTGTCAAGCTGGCACTCGCTGGTAGGAGAGGTCAACACTGTCTCAGCGGCTCCAGTGCAGTCTTGAGTCCGAAATTGCTGGACAATGATTTGTGATTCATCACAAACAAATAGAGCACCACGTAGACACTGGTCAAAGAGAAAATATTGCATTTCATAGTCGCCTGTGCAAAGCGGGTCAAAATCAACAGAAATCAAAAATACTGTCAGTCATATGATATATGTAATGATCATCAAACGGGGTTGTTTGGCACTAGGTCTTTATGTGTCATGATCGTTCATCATACTGCAAAATAAGCCAAACAGCAAATGCTGTATGAATGATTTGTGCTGGGACTTTGGTCGCTGATCACCTGCGCAAGCGGTGCCCGCCACATAGGACCGCATCTGACCTCCGAGGCCTCTCAGAATTGAGTACGTAACCTGGTCAGGGGCGCCACCGCTTTGAGCGGGCCATCCGCTGCAAACGCCCTTCTCATAGACAGGGGAAAAAGTTACACTTCCATTGCACTGCAAACCTTCATAAGCCTCATAGCCGACGTGCGTGTCATTTGGCATAGTAAATTCGATGGAGAACCTACCCCCTGGATTTCTCCAGGGCACACACGTGCCCACAGGAAATAAGCCACGATCGACACCACCACATTCTACAAGGCTAACCCAAGTGTCAGGAGCTGCATGACACCGGAGGACGAAAAACGCACAGGAAATAAAACGAAGCATAAGGATCGGCATTTGAAATTTGAGCCCCTTGGCTGGCAATGCATGAAATTGTGAGCAAATACCAATTAAAAAAAAAAAAAGTTCTATAGTTGCTGTCTTCACCATTGATCTGTTGCTGCTTCATATCCGTCAGTTCACAGGAGGAAGGCAACCTGCGTCAAGGAAACCAAGGTGTTTGGCTCTGGCTTGATAATTCCTGACAATATTGTTTAAAAAACACTCCAAGAAAATATCGAAAATATGTATTGACAACTGTACAGTATTGAGGTACTGTGATGAAATTGATGCTAGTGATATTGATTGATATTGCTGATTTGGTTGGTCGATGGGCTTTCTGAAGATGGAAAAAACTCATCTCTAACAACAAAAGCGTGCCGGGCAGAGCCCAATCAATCCACAAAGACTGGGGATGGAAATTGAGTGACCAAACCTGCCAAATCAATTAAATATATTAAATATTATTAAATCAATCCCCAATAAAATGAATATAAAATGTCATACACTGCAAAAAGTCTTTGCCAAAAATCCAAGCGGACGCCCCTGCCATGGCTCCTTCAGGTCACTGTCGCTGAGGTCTTGCACGTGCACCACCTGACTGAAACTGATTTACATGATCTTACGCTGTTAATACATGTTAATACTTATTAAAGAAACGAAGAACTTTGACTCATAAGAACTTGGCAATCTTCCGATCGATTTAGAGATCTCAGTGATCTCAGGACCTGGCCCCTTTCTGTTTGTTTTTCTTGTTGCCTGCCACACATGGACGAAGCTGAAGCGCTGGTCAGGTCAGGTCCAGTCAGCTCCAGGGCCTACATCAACAGCTTCAGCACTGGGCGGCGCTTCGCCTGAACGTACCCTCCAGCTGGACCCTGTAAACTCCCTATTTTCGTTGGATTCACAATGGTGAAAATGAATCTTTGACATATTTTTATACGAAACCATCCTACTTTAGGGTGTCCAGACTGTGCCTGGACTCACTTCGACCATTGCGCTGAGTTTCCCTGGCCTTCAGCTTCAGCTTCTTCTTCATCTCGACGCCTCTTCTTCCCCATGGCGCGGGCGCGTTTGCGCAGCAGCTGCTGCACGGCCCCCTGAACCCCAAATGGCCACACTTGACAGCGACCACTTCTGCAAGAAACCCTGGTAGCATTGGGGGGTGCATGGCATCCTATCATGGTCATCATGGTCAGTTCAAAATTGAAAAAAATGTCAACACCATCTTAGAATCTTGGGAAGCTGCAGCCAGTTTTGGCAGTTCAACTTGCGTCGGATCTTTTTGCGCCACATTCCTTTGGAATTTGGGCTTTGTCTCATGCATCTGGTGCTACTGCGCAGGAGTCCGTTCCACATCCCGGCAGCTCCTACTGCCCGCAGCAGTCAGGTCGCGCTCATCTATGTCCAAGCCTGGCCATAGAGCGAGGTCACATCACGGATGGTGATACATGTCATACACTCCAATGCCACAGTATGTAAGTAATCTCTATTTCTGCCTCCCTCCCTCCCTCGCTCGCTGGCTCACGTGCTCTCTCTCTCTCTCTCTCTCTCACTCGCAGGCTCTAAGATATCCAACAGTGGACCTCACCAACTATCAGTATTATCATGTATTATCATATATTATCATTACTGTATATAGTTGACCTCGCCAAGTCCAACCAATGATTTCATCATTTTCAAGTTCCTATCATCTCAGCCCTCCCTGCCTCTCGACTGGCTCTGGAGGTGCCCTGGACGGTCAATCCCACTATTGGTGGAGATCTGATGGCCAGTTCGATATGTTCGATTAATACCGTGTTGATTTCATGCAGTCAGGTATGGATTTAGAATGATTTAGATCAAGGATGTAAAATGTCTATCAAACCAAAGGTGGATGGATACAATGAGAGCAAATCTGGCCATGGCTCGCAGCCATCCCCAAAAGGTTTGTGGCTGGGTTCCACACTGATGCGGTGGTCCAGTTGGATGCTGTTGAGCCAGCCACATTTACCACCTCCGGTAACGTGGATGGGCTGTTTAAGTTTGGAGTATAGAATGAGGTTTCCTCCTGTTTCCTCAGGGCGTCAGTGCAACCAGTTTCTTCTTGACATCGGCGAGGGCCCACCTCTGCATCGCCCACGTCTGGAGCCTCGTGGCGTGCAGAATACAACATTCAGCATTCTTCTGCACCCATTTTCCAAGCACCAAAGGAGGAAGAGGAAGGATCAGTTCAGCATGAGTTTCTACCTAAAAAATCCCGCGGAATCTGTTGGATTGCAATGTTCCATCATATTTCCAGCGCTCCACGCCGTTGAACCAGACCGAGCTCAGTGTGCGGCTGACATCGGCCGAAGCTGCAGATCAACCTTGCGGTGTCTGGTTGTCGTCCGCCAGTGCTGGCCAGTTTGAGCTTCAAAAAAGGGTCTCATGCATCATGGTCCCCAAGCATGACATCTGATTCTCGCCAAGACTTGAACAAATCAGAAGAACAAAAGTAAATTTAATAGAATAAACCATCAATCAGTGCCTTATTGTACATAATATATACCATGTCGAAGTAGAGTAAAGCGAGGGACACAGAGAGAGAGAGAGAGGGAAAAAAAGACACGTAATAATCACATACACGCGTATTTACAGATACTCTTGCACAAGGAAGGTGGAGGATTGGTGGAGGCATCGAAGCATCGAACATCGCATAGAAAATTTGACGAAGTCGGGACCCGACAGGCCTCCGCCATCCCGGCAACACGCAAAGCAGAACCTGAACGAGTGCTGTCACACTCTGGGATCAAAAAAGTCAACTACTTCGCACAAACTTAATGGACCTCAATGGATCTTGATGGCAAAATGATGAAGTAGATAGATGATGATAGATGAAAACCTCTGCCAACTTTGCTTGGCTCCATGTACACATATGTACACATATGTACACCTTGAATCTATCACATTCTTGATTCTAGCCAGAAGTACAGGATCTCAATCTTCAACAGTTGAGCTTGCCACTCCCACTGCCGCCACTGGGTGGACGTGTGCTGTCTTTGTCATCTGTATCCATGGTGAAGCTGACGTTAGGGAGGCTCCTGGCATTCTGAAACGCTCTCCGTCGTCCCCATTCATCTGCATCTGGCGTTTCAATAAGGGGAATCCTGTGACTACCAAGCAACCTTGCAAGTGACAATTCCACTCTTCTTATCTTTGGATAATTTAGGATATGCATGGATATATTTATATTATATATATAGATATAGATAGGTGTGCATCCTATATGCGTATATACATAGGTTCCCCACAGGAAATCGACTTCTCACGTCTTTGTGCGTTTCCCGTGGCCTGCGGAACTCTCTGCCAAGATGTTCATCAATGATCCGGAAATCAAGGCAAAAGACATCCTGGAGCAGTCAGTCTGCTAGAGGGAAAAGTCCAGCTTGGACACAAAACTGGGAATGTCATGGTGGGGTGCAATCATGCAGTGTCAAATCCCAAGAACTCCCAGTCCTTCACATGCTGCGAAGCTCTCCCAAACCAGTCCATTGCTGCGATTTCCTGCAACAGAAACAGCTCACGAGGTGTCGCCATCACCATCACTACCAGCATTAGCCGGGTCCTATCACCATCACTACCAGCATTAGCCGGGTCCTCCGTGCCAGTCGCTATGCTGACAGCCAGGGCGCGGTGTTCCCTCATGAGCTTGTCGCAGGCTTTCCTCCAACTGCCTCAAGCAGGGAAGCACTGCCAATTGCATACATTATAGACATTAACCAAGAAAACTGCTTGGTTAAAAGTGTTGAATATCTTCAATTTGTTTGTCTCCATTGTATGTGGTCAACCATTAATCTGAGTGCCACACTGATGACTTCCTGCATGCATCGCTGATGTTTCCGCGCATGTTTCCTGAAAGCTTGTCAATGCCAAGAATCACGCACCCCCAATGCTCAGGCAGAAGCCAATTTCTTGCTTTTGGACCTTGTGCTATGTTAGCCGTATTAGCCTTCAACGTCACAGGAGTCACAAACCAAAGCCTGCCAGTTTGATCACAACAAATCAAGAGTGTTCCCGGTCCGACTTTGCTTGGAAGGTAGTTGAGTACCTATATAGTAGTTGAGCTATCTTGGGGATTGGAATCAATGTAGCTTGAGTGGCCTACACAACTTGACTCAACGCGAAGCTGAAATTGACCAAGAGGCATCAGCAGGATCCGCATGACTGCCCAAAAGCACAAAGCCACCGCCGGAGGCACAGCCAGCAGCGCTTCACCAAAAGTGGAGTCAAATTGAAGGACATGCAGCAGGATCTCAGCTGCTGGTGAAAGTCATGCTTGTCGCAATGTTCCAAACCACATGGATTACAGCAAACATGGCTGATACCCCAACCATTCGTTTAGCTGCTGTGGTCCCTACGGTAGATGATACAGCAAATATTCGGGCACGTATTCGGATGGATTTCTGGTAATTATCTCCAAGTTTGGACATGGCCTTTGGACATAGCCAAATCTCTTTTCCGTGATGTCGCCAATAAGGCTCCAACCATACCTAGAGCTGAACCGATGACACAGCCCGCGCCGAGTAAAGTAGGCACTCCTTGGGTTGTGGGGCACACTGAAATTGCAAATGTTAAGGCCGTGCCCCACACCTCGTAGCAAAGGCATAGTAGTAGCAAAAGCAGCGACGGACATGGCGAGGTGTGCAACTAACTTAAGGCCAAAGGGAAGGGGACGAAAGCTGGTTGGGCAAGGAGAGGTGTGTATTGAGAGAATATGTGGCGCAAGCTTTCGTGATTATCAAACTTATTGTTATGATATGGTTTGATTATCTGGTCCCATCGTTGAACATGAAATTCCCTTATGCGGGCCCTCATCATATAGATCCCGGACTTAGCCGACTTGGACAGTTGTTTTATCTTTTTTCAGGGGTGTAATATGGTGTAAGTATCGCATTTGCGGTCAGGTCTCCGCTGGTGTTGTGAATTCTTCGACGCGTAGCCTTCTCCTTCTTGAGCGCTCCATTGATCGTATCACGGAACCTGCCAGGGGCTAGCTGGGCGGCGTCAAGCCCCATAAGCATCACAACTCACGATGTGTCTTCCTACCAGTTACCTAAACCACTTTAGACAAGGAGCTGTTCCCAAGCCACCAGCGGCAAGTGCAACTTCAACCTGGGCCGAAAAGGTTTAGAGTTTAGACTGGAACACACCACGTTCGCGGCTTTGCCAGTGCTGTTGATTCCTGGCCAGCAGCTGGGAAGGCAGTTCTCGAGGTAATTGACCCCCGCCGAGTTCGTTGGAGCGCTTCTCTGCCTGCGGCCAAAATATGCCAAAATTCAAGCAGAATTCAATGATCTCTCCGAATCTCTCCGAATCTCTCCGAATCTCTCCGACCTCTCATGGAATGTCTGGCCTGCACCTTGATCAGAGGAGCCTTCTTCTCCATGGCCTGACGGTATGACGGTCAGGTCATGTCAGGTCATGTCAGGTCCCAGGTGTGGAATGTGTCTTGGTGCCAAGTTGCCTGGCCTTTCTCAGCATCTGCTGCGTTCGCAGCTGTCCAAGGCCTGGACTTCCCAAGAGGGGCTTGTAGGGTCGTGAGAAAAAGTGGTTTGCACAAGCCTCTCATGGCTTCTCATGGCATGGTAAATTGTGAGTTTTGTTGAGTAAAGCTATCCCCATTGTCTCACAGTAGGTGGGTTGTAGCCGGTAACCGCGGCTTTTAACCCCACTTTTGACAATGCTTGGCACTGTTCAGTACCTTGACCCGAAGCGACAAAAAGAATCCGTCGAGCGGCACAAAGCGCCATGCTGCGCTGGCCGCTGCAGCTGTGCGCTGACCACGCGGCTGCCCCAGTCTTGAGCCAGCAGAAGCCATTGAATGGAATCAGATTCAAAACACCTCTATTTATATAATCATATAAAAATATCTATAGTCATCTATAGTCTATATTCGACAAAGGTTTCCAGCACAATAGCTTTCGATGAAGTGAGGTCTGAAGTGGACATGAAGGGCTCTGGGTCAGCTGGATGAATCATCAAAATAGGAAAGCAAAACCACACACCTGTGCCATGGAAAGCTTCAAGTTGCACATCCGAGATCCTGGCAGAGCTGGTGCCGGCGCTTCACCCCTGGCCTTAGAAAATCGATTCGAGTCATTTCTGGGTCCCAGATCCGAATCTCACCTTGGGGCATAAACTATCTTTAAACCGTCTTGGGCACACCTGGCAGCTGACACGTTCCAAGGGCCATACAATGCAAGCCAAGTTGGCTCTCCTTTGACCCCGGGGGGTCAGGCAGACCTCAGTCCAGGTACTCAAAGCCTTTGGTGCCTGCAATAGTGTGGATTGAAGCCCATTCCCTGTGTCATGCTTTCACCTTAGTCGCAGGCGTCTGCTGGCCCGCCCTCTGCGAACAAGTCCCAGGATGGGCTGCGCCTCAAAATCAGCAAATAAACACTGGATGCCGTTCCCTGTGTCAAAGGGTGTTGCTAACTGTTGTCGAAAAGAATAAAACAGCATATACAGCATGGAGATCCCATGTATTCCCATGTTCAAAGGAGCTGGCCGAGTATCTCCATGTTTCAACAGATTTCGAGCCCTCAGACAGGTTCCAACATGTTCCAACATTCTCCAGCCTCCGGAAAGTCTCAGCTGATGCCGCCCTGCGAGTCTGGGCAATATCTCCAGTTCGAGGTGACCAAAGCCACCCTGAGTCGCATCTGTTTTCAAACGTCGCGAACGACAGTATACGACAGTCTTAGTTTTCAGAAATGTATAGAAATGTTACAATCTATATCAATATATCCAATATCTATCCAATATCTATCCAATCTCAAACTCTGCAAATGGGAGCCAACTGCTCATTTCTCCCATCCCTTTCCCAAAATGCGATAGCAACAATAGCAACCCGGTCTTGGTTTTGGAGCCTTGACCAGAACCTCAGCTTGAGCCCAGTACAGCCTTTCTTGTTTGATGTATCTGCTGAAAACATAGCTCTGCAGCTGACTGAGAATATGACTCTTCTCGAAACGCAGGGACGAACTTCCAAAGTCTGGCCAGCGACAACAACCAAAACCAAGAGTGCCAAATGCCGCAGAAAATCCAGCATTTCCCAGCTTACAGCTGGAAGCAGTCACCTTGTCATGGTAAACTATTCCATCCTATTGGTATACGACCCAGTCCTAACAGGTCCTCACACCTTCCATACACGTTCCAAAAAGTTCAATGCCCTCAATGTGGTCCTGCCTTGGCATCGTTTTCGTGAAGCAGAGTTGCTCGCGGCACGCCTGGGCTCGTCGTTCCACTCTTCCACTCAAACGAGAAATGGCCAGCAAATGCCAAGATGATTGATACCAACAAAACCATCAAAATCCGGGAAGATGTGCGGTCTCGATGACAAAATTGTCTGGCATCTTGGGTCCAAGCTGTCCTGCTGCCAGGGCATCGTCCGGACGAACCATCAGTAGGGTGTGGTGGTCAAGAATGCTGCACACATCACATCTGATTACATCACATCTCTTACCGACCGTAGACATGTAGTGCATCAAAAACTTACTAAGCGCGACCGTTACAGAGGTTGCCGGGCTGCAAGCCAAAATGCTCATCAGGGCCGGTGGCAAACCAAATCAAACCAATTCTTCTTGCAGGGACGGCCCTCCTTTGTGCCATGCTCATGCTCCAGAGTACTGTGTGGAGCACTGTATGCATGCATGCATGTAAATATTGCACGGCGTTTTTTTGCCTGTGAGCTGCGCCATCAATGGGGCCGACAAGCGGTTTTGCGCGGTTTGTCGCTTCGGGACCCCCGCATCTTGTGCGCCATGATGTCTATTGGAGAAACCAGCAACTTGGCGAAAAGCCAATTGGAGAGGTCGGGTGCATCTTTGGCAAAGCTGGGGAGCTGGAAGGTTGCCCGCTGCTCTTTGTCAGTGGGGCTCCCTTCATCTTCTGTATCGCTGTTTGAGTGAGCTGCCGGTCGATGGCTGGTGGCACGCTCCAGGCCGTCCTTGGGAAGCTGTCAACAGACATGAGCGATGGGATGATATGGCCTGAAAATCTTCGACTATCCCAAGCTGATCGCATCAACAACCACACTTTGACATTTGAGGCACGGATATGGCACGGATGCTGTGCATGGGGCTTTGAGGGGTGGGACTGACATTCAAATGGTCCACTTCCACTCCCTGCTACCATGGATCCATCTCTACTGGAGCCGCTTGTGCCATGGGCCGAGTTGCATTGCTAAAGTCCTTTCCAGGCACTGCCCAAGATTTTGGGAAGACATACGTCTAGTTTTTACTGTGAACATCTGTGCTCGGTGGGTTTCTTAAGATTAAGGAGCCAAGGAAGGTTGTGTCCGGTGGCTTCAGTTGGCGGGTTTCGGTTTCAAGTATTTCAAGTGGTCCATTCAACTTGCTCATCAAACAATTTCCAACCATGAAGACACTAGATCCAGAAGGACCCCCCCCAAAAAAAAACAGCTGCTCAACCTAACATTCAGAACTCTCTGCTCCTGCACAGCTGGTGACATCACTTTGGGTCCTCGTCGCGCAAGTGTTCCAGCAAGCTGCTCCAGGCACTTCCTCTCCAGCCAGGCCAGTCTGGCATCGAGCCTTTGCTTTCACCAGCTCTTGCCTCACGCCTCGGGGAAGGCAAATCCACAGGACCTTGGTACCCTCTGGTAATCAACATGGCCATGGATAATCCCCTATAAAGCCTATAAATATGTAGGTTTTAATGGAAAATCCCGTATATATAAATGGAGATTGCCAGACTTTGTGTCAAAATGTGCTTAGACCCAGAAAAAATGTAAGAGTGCCACCCAACAAGAGTTGCAAACTTCAGGAGAAGTGCTCCCACCCACCGCAAGAGGTATCCGACGAGACACAAAACGTGCACCAGATAGCTCATGAGCCAAACAAACCTCGCTTCTGAAGACATGATCTGCTGCAAGCCTCAAGGCCCAGCATACCCAGAACCCACAGTTGTCCCTTCGTGCAGCTTCCCACAAAAAGTTCATTCCATGCGGAGACCCCTGGCCAATGGCAAACAATGAGTGCTCTCGAACTTCAAGTGACAGTTACTACTTCTTTCTGTGGGCAACACACAAATCACAAGCCAGATCACAAAATTCACAAATATGATCATATGATGTGACAATGATACCAGTACTACCCGCACGAGGCGGGGCGGAAGTTGCTTTAGGGTTGTGCTATAAGGCCTTTTTCATCTACAGATTTTGCGCGCGGCCACCCAGGCCCGTGCACGTGTGCTTTGTGCGAAAGTGGTGCACTGTTGTTGCCCAAGAAAATGAACCGCACACGACCACGTTGCAATGCAACGCCAAGCAGCACTTTGCTGTCCAAAGATAACATTCCACACCGCATATTCTAGACTTCACACTTCATCTCATTTCATCTCATCCGAAACCTCGTCGCCTCGTCTCGTCTCATCTCATCTCACCTATTCTCATCTCATCTCTTCTCATATGTCATCTAAGTTCTTCTCAACCATTTTCATCTCAACTGACCATCGCTCAACCTTTCATTCTCTTCTCATGGAAGCTCTTCTTAACTCATCTCAGCTTTTCTGTGCATCAAAAGGTTTTTACTGTCAGTACTTCCCAGCACTGCTTTTTGCACTACAAGACTTGCACAAAGTACTTCCCAGCACTCCTTTGTACTACAAGACTTGCACAACGTGCTTCCTAGTACTCTTTTGTACTACCAGACTTGCACAATGTACTTCCCAGTACTACTTTGTACTACAAGACTTGCACAAAGTACTTCCCAGTCCTACTTTGCACTAAAAGACTTGCACCAAATACTTTCTAGTACTACTTCGTACTACAAGACTTGCACAAAGTACTTCCCAGTATATACTACTTAGTTACTACTTTTTACTAAAAGACTTGCACAAAACACTTCCCAGTACTTCTTCGTACTACAAAGTTTTGCACAAAGTACTTCCCAGTACTACTTCGTACTACAAGACGTGCACAAAGTACTTCCCAGCACTACTTTGTACTACAAAACTTGCACAAAGTACTTCCTAGTACTACTTTGTATTACGCAATTTCCACAAAATACTTCCCTGCACTACTTTAAACTAAAAGATTTGAGACCACTTTGTACTACGAAGCTTGCACAACGTACTTCCCAGTACTGCTTTGTACTACAAGATTTGAACAAAGTACTTCCCAGACCACTTTGTACTACGAAGCTTGCACAACGTACTTCCCAGTACTGCTTTGTACTACAAGACTTTCAAACCAGGCAGCTGTTGCCGTAGACCAACAAGTGGCCAAAGACGATGCGGCAAAGACATTCCGCCAGCGCTCCGACACCGAAGTCTGCACCTGCTGAGAGTATGGGTCAAGCCTTTGGGGAATTGGCGCGATCAACCCACAAATGACTCGTCATGTGTCGTATATTTTTGAAAAAACTGATCAAACCATTACATATATATATATATATGTGTGTGTGTGTGTGATACATAGGTGTGTGTGTGTGTGTCATGCCCTGCGCCTTCAAACTTGAAAGAATCTGACGAAGAAATGGACCTTGGGTGGAGACCATTTCCGGATGGAGGCAGTGAACTGCATCAGACTTGGGTGTCTTGGAAGAGCCTCTAACTCAAACAAAAAGGCAAAAAGATCAAAAAGATCAAAAAGATCAAAAAGATTCCACGCGAAAGAAATCGGATCAAAGAGAATCCTCTTGTGATGTGGATCAGCCGGGATCAGCCGAGTGCACCATGAGATAGCAATCGCATCCAAGGTGAATGCCCTGCAAAAACAATCCAAAACTCAGATGGCCTCAAGGACCATTCCATAACCAAAACCACCACAATTCTTAGCGAAGAAAGGTCCCGCACTGGCATCCAAGCGGCTTCTCCGACCTGGTCATTCCATGGATCAGTTTCCTTTTGGATTTCACCACCTGAGGCTGGCGTCATGGCTGCTTGACATGCACATTATTTTGACAGGTCATGTGTTATACATTGAAGACACCAAATGCGGGCAAGTACAGCGGCAAGTACAGCTATCAGCAGCTTCGCTCACCTCGGCCATGGACGTCTTCAACTTGGGCTTGGAACTCTTCTTCAGCCCATCCTTCGAGGAACCTGCCAGGTGGGGTGAGATGTATGGCTTAGCTCTGGCAGATTCAATGTTCAGTACTTGTCAGGAATGTCTGATTTTGGTAAATTTTGGTAGCGCACTGGCGAACCTCCGGAAGGAACGGAGAGCATTGAGACATTGGACAAATCTGATGTCAACGATGAGGCCAGTGATGGAGTGGGGTGCTTATCCAAGCACTCGGCCATCATGTACACTCGATGAACTTCATGTCGTGGTGCCAAGTCCGGAACCAAGCAAAGGTCATAGCATAGGGACACCAAATCCATCTCTGCCATATGCCGCTTCTCGCGTTGACTGGCATAACAGTCAAAGATTGTAGAAAAGACTTCTCGGAACTGCTCCACAATCTGCATGACCTGGGTTCAGCAAAATCGCGTGCCCAAATGGGATCCCAAAAGGCTCAAACTGCTCGACTGCTTACGGGGAATGCATAGGAATCATAGGAATGCCGATATCTTTCTTTCATCTTGACGCAGATCTCTGCAGCCAAGAATCCTCAGGTTCCTTCAGCATGCCTCAGCTGCCACTAGGGGATTCTGGGGATGCGGCCAGGCTATCCGCGTCCAAAAGATCCAATGTTTGTGTAGTCGCGCGCCGCATGCTGCCCATGCCCCGCCGCAAGCAGCAGAACACAGTGCATAGCAGCCCAAGGAAGCCACGCTTCAGCCTCAGCCAGCACCCGCAGGTGCCAAACGACGAGCA
>Ga0126342_10011280_pt1 | contig 15968 bp, 17 predicted proteins | sample Cyp1metagenome_FD_92528 | JGI IMG/M metagenome (GOLD analysis project Ga0126342, IMG submission 92528) | Coral microbial communities from Lord Howe Island, Old Settlement Bay, Australia - Cyphastrea 1 metagenome | ecosystem: Host-associated > Invertebrates > Cnidaria > Coral ... | reverse complement strand
CTGGGGCCGCGGCTCTGCTGCATCCGTCCCTCGGAGTTCTGCTGTTGGGTGAAGCCTCCGTTTGTGATCAGTTCTGCACGGGCCATCGGTCGGTGCGACACTGCTTTCCGTTGGGCGTGCGATGCGTTATTTGAATTTGCCCGGAAACTTTTGTTGAATGCACCACCGTGCCGCATGTTGGACATGTGTGTGCATGTGTGCGACCTGCAAGCCGGCCATTCGCAACGCGAAAAAAATTGCCGCAGCCATCACCGCGGCGGTGATCGACTTGCCCTGTCGTCACCGTGCTTGGCACAGATTTGGCCTCACACAGCCTCAGGATGCCTCAGGATGCCTCAGATATCGCTCTCTCCCAGGGGTCGGCGGCAGGGGGCGTAGCCCCTTAATATATATATATATAAATAATAATATGTATATATGATCTTTATTCAATAATTGTGAACCTACTCCCAAACCTCTAACTTTTTAGAGATATACAATTTCCCTATCTATTGGGTAGCTCATGATGGTCTCAATCCCCCTACCTTTCTTAGAGGTTTTCCAGTTCCTTCGCAGATTGGCACCTCGGGTGCCCTGCACCAGCCGTAGCTTGGCGTGCGACGGCCAGCGATGCGCCGCACGTTTGTTGTTCACCACGATAAGATCTCCACCTCTCCGGAGTCGATTGAGGTGGGGTTGAACATAGCTATGGGATGCTATGGGCCTATGGGGGGAACAACAGTTTTGGGGGATATTCTTGGATATCAAGTTGAAGCATGTTGAAGCAAGGGTGCAGGCATTCAGAGTAAAAGTCGATCACCAACTCCGTAACTGCCGCAACTCATACCACAATGCCCGTGATGCCCGTGAACTCCGATGATGTTGTTAACTGATCGGAGGAGACATAGATGAGTAAGCACGCATGAACAGATACGTCTGTATCATATATATATATATATATGTATGCAAACACCCAGTCTATACATAGAATCCACAAATGACATGTACATCATGTACTCTTATCTTCTTATCTTCTTATCTTCTCATCGACCAAATGGTCGGGAAACCTCACCCAGTCATCCCCATGATGGCGAGGGGCTCCGAAGCTGGAAGTCCTCCTTCCAGCGCTCCTTAGATCTCAAAAGATCTGGATCCAGTCGAATGGGGATGAATTCTGCCAACGTTGAACTAATCTCTGTCTGAGAATCCTTCCTTGGTTTCTAGGATTGTAGTGACTGGTGGCAGATTTGGAGTTCTTTTCCGATTCTGTTTCAACAATTGCAAATCGGTTTCAGAGATACCAGCCAAATAAGATCCTAGTCCATTTCTGTTGTTAACATCTCCATGGTCCTTGGTGATGTCCCTACTGTTCTTGATCCCCATTTGCTGTTACAGAATATCCCTATCATCCTCGATTTTTGAAAGTGTTTCCATCACCCTCCCATGATTCCCAACAGCAGTACTTGTTGGATTTCAATCTCGGTCTGGGACTTGTGCAGTGCATGCAATGCATGCAATGCACTCAAAACCCAAATGGAACCTCAGCTTTAAATTGTAGCTGTACTCACCTTTGTGGGTGGGCATATCAAGGATATTCACAGATTCAATTTGATTAAATTTCATTGATTTAGACTGGATTTAACTGATTTGTTCATACCCCTGTTTTTGGGTAACCCCCAGCCGCTGACCTTGGCAGCCGAGTTTCGGCCAGCTGCCCCAAACCTCGGAAGACAGGGTGCAATGCATCGCCATCTCAGACAACTTGGTGAAATCCATTTTGATGCGGGTCCATATTGGGTCCATATTCAAAGAACGCCAGCCAAAAAGTTTTTTCAAAGATTATCGAACTACTGCTTGATTGCCGAATCATGCCGATCATTGCTACAGAAAAACCCAATTGTTGGTTTAGTCCTGACTCCTGCAACAAGTGACGTTTCAGTCGTTCCCACCCATCCATTTCCACATATATAAGTAGCAAGTGGCATCCAACATTAGTAGCTTGCCAGTGTTTCATGTCATACAGTATCAAGTCATACCCATTGATCCATCGCTAATCACATCATCAGCTTTATCGGCATCAATCCAACCCTAATGATCATTGACCACCCCTGTTTTGATTCACTCATCATTACCTGTCCTTACTCACAGAGCAACGCCTCCCATCACAGTCCTTGTTGGGTAAGTCCCAATTTGAGCGGTAAAATCAGCATCGCAATTTCAAACATCAAACCATCAAACCGTTGGCGAATTTCCTCTCTGTTTTACCAGCTTTAAACCTGTCCAACCCCTCAACCCAACCCTCATCCGCTCCGCCGAGTCCAGGCACGTTTGAAGGCACTCACTGCCTCGGCTTGGCCTTCGGCTTCAAACCGCGGCGCGTCGCGAAGATCCAAAATCACCTAACGGCGAAAAGGTCACCGAACGGTGGAAAATGTTGGGAACAAATCTGAGAAACGGCTGAGAACTGGTTAATGAGGATTCTCTATCAAAACCAGTTGGTATGTAGAACGACTAGTTCATACAACTGATGGAATTTACCACCCAATAAAACGGTTAAGGCCAAAGCATGAATTGCCAGAGGTTTTGCGGAAAGAGAACCATCGAAGTTGGCAATTGTGTTGATTGATCACTGCGCCCGTTTTCACGCTCTGCTTCGCAGAAGGCAGTCTGTCGTTCAAGCCGTAAAAGCCAATGGCGGAATGTGCCAGGTTCCCATTGGTCTGGTTCTCCAAGATCTGCAACTCTTCCAACCGGATATGATGTAAGTTGCACAGAAAATGGGAAAATCAAAGACTTGTCGTGTAGAAACCGGATACCTGGGGAAATTAAAAAAACAACATGCCATTGCGAGTTCAAGAAGCTATGGCTGATGTTTTTGTAGGAAAGGTCTTTGTCACAAATCATACATCTCATTTACATGTCCTTGAACTGCTCCTACGGAGCCCATCAGGAGTTTCTTCATCTGATCTTCTGCTGAAACGGAAGTCGACTGAATGGTCCCTCGGCACATCCCATTGCAAGCTACTCATAGGCGGCGCCGGAATTCGACACCACTTGAAATTGGAGATTGGCTTTCAGGATTTAATGTAAGTCAGACCTCCAAAACGAGAGCTTGGCTCAAGAATCAGCTCAGTCAAATGGTAGATATGTTATGATATGTTCAATGTTCACCATTGGATTGTCATGGTCGTTCCATTCCAGGATCATGTCCTGGGTTCACGTGGATTTTATTCAATGTCATCCAATTTGATCCATGACTTCGAATGTCCCAGCTGATGAAAATGAGGCAAAACTTGGCTGCTTGCATCAATGTCCAACTATTTGACCGCCGAATATTGAGCATCTGCACTGCAACACTGCGTGGTGCAAGTCCAAGAACTACCAAAGCTTCATGCGAGTCTGAACCAACATTCAACAAACAAAATATAGGGAAATCAAAACCCAAACTTGTATATTTTGTATAGTCTTTGGAAAGGTTGAAATTTTAATGCTCTTGGATGACCCCTCTGAGGGGTGGTACGCACCCGGTCATCGCTCTTATTCGCGGTGAAGAAGAGCGAGTTCTCCCATGGCACGCTGCTAGCTACACTGGACAGGCTTGGGCTGGAGTTGCCACTGGACCAACTTCAGGTGGATGAACTTGGCCGAACTGGCAGAAACACTAACAGTGAGTCACCAGAGTCACCAACAGTAAATAACCAAGATTTGATAAAATTTGATAAGATTAATGAGATGAATAAGATCAATAATAGTAATAGCAGTACCAACACTGTCATTGTAGACTCTATTTGCAGCTCAACCCTGAACGAACCGGTCAAACCCAACGGTTGACGGCCCGCAGTCACATTTACTCCTCTTTCTCTGCAGCGTCCCCTTAGCATTGGCAGGTGGCGGAATTTGTTGTGAATCATGGTACCTGTGCCATGCTTGATACTCATGAAGTTGGAAGTCAACAAACAAGCTCTGAAAGGACTCCAAAAGCAGTTGTGCTGTGAATGCTATCAAATACGATCAAATAAATAGACGTCCTTTTGCTAAACTGTAGGGTGAATGTCTTGGCAGCCTTTCATGTCTTCAGGCAACGAGGTCTAGGATATGCATGGATATGCTATGATATCAGACTATATTCCAAGAGATTATGAGTCAAATTAGGATGGGCCAGTACAAGTTTCAGATGGCTGAAATCATCACGCGGCGTCGAAGTTCAAACACCAGCTGCAGCAAAGTCACCTTCAGGCGCCTGGCAGTGCGACTTTCTGGATTATGTCGGGCAAACTTAACTTGGTTAGTGCTTGTAATGGGTTTGCATGCATTACCGTTTAGTTTGATTGCTTTGGATAGTATGTCGAGTATGGTACTGTTGCTGATATCCCTGATATCCTAACAATGTTTCATGAAGCATCTCCGACTTCTATCTTGATTATATGGTAATCATTGGTAATCACCCTTGGTTTGTCGGTTAAGTCGGTTATCCAATTGTTTGTTGCCCTTTTGCTGCTCCGTTGATCAAATCTCCATGGATGTCCACTGGCCTTCTCCTCCACCGCTGGAACCGCCTCTGGGGAGTCCGGTGATGCTGGTGATGCTGGTGAGGCAGGCTCCTGGATGGGGAGCAAGACATATTTTGGCCAACTAAAACTTGAAACATTGGCAAGTCAGAACAACTGGGAGATAAGGTAAAATTGAATAAAATTGATTCACTTAGCCATCCATTGTCCATCCAAAAGAAGAGAAAGAACACTAGTCACACGAGTTCCAGCACCTCCTCAATTCCAGCAGCACCCGCATTTGCACCTCAGAGTTTGAGGTTTGAAACCCGTGATGGGTGAGGAAACCATCAAGGCATTGCGATGGCTCTGACACTTATGAAGTGAAATTCTTCATGCTGACTCTACAAATTTTACAAATCATAAACCACTAATTACATTGTCAGTTCTCTTGTCAGATTTGGAAGATCCACATTTTCGTACGGAGCACTTTTATTTGCAGATGCCACTGGTGTCCCACACGGCCCCACGGCCCCACGGCCCCACCATGGCCCCGGACGATGTCTGGACTCGTCCGTGCGATTCTGATTGTACGCCTCCTGAGGTGCACAAGATCGAACCATTCAATGATAAAAGCACTGCAAACAATATGAAACGCTGCAGTAATTCTTCAATTCGTGTGAAAGATGTGTGTGTCTGTGTGTGTGTGTGTCTGTGCGTCTGTGTCTGTGTGTGTGTGTGTTTACGAGGCGAACAACATTGGCGCTTGTGCCGGTGGGAAAGAAGAGACATGCAAAGAAAGAGGGACACAGAAAACGGGAGAGAAAAAGAGAGGGAGGGAGTGAGGGAGCGAGGGAGGGCACGAAAAATACAAGGGGCCCCTGTTTACCATGTGGCACAATCACATTCTTACACAACCTCCCAATTGCACAAAAAAAAACGCCACGAGTCTTTGATGCAGAGACCGTGTTGCACAAAGACCCCTTCACACAACATAGGCCTCCTTACAGAACGACGCCCAAACGTCGCCTGTCGTCCTGACCCGAACTGCTCATTCTCACAATAATATAGATACTACAATAAGATCAAAAAAGCTTAATGAAGTAAAATAGTAATAACAGTAATAACAGTAATATACAGTAATAACAACAATAATGACCATAATAATGACAGTGACCAAACAGTAACAACATAATGCTAGTGAATATAATTGCGAACATCGTAATAAACATGCATACCAAAAACCGTTGGGTTGCATGATTTTCACATGTTGGTTTCATAGCACTGTCATGCACTGTCTATGTCCAACCACAGGAACCCAATCAAAATCGTCAGCAATATTGTTCCACAGCCTCTGTTGTACCTGAAAATTGGTTGGTTGAATACTGTACCCACTGTACTCAAAATGACCAGATCGTCTGTGGGTTCCATTTCTGTCAAGTTTGATCCATACCCTCTATCAGCATCCTTGGTAGCAGCATGTAGCAGCTATATCCCGTGGTTTTCGAAAATTTCGATTGGTTTCAATCCCCAGTTGCTAATGAAATGAGGTGAAACCGGTGAAACCCTAGATGTTTCTTGGTGTCTTCTTGGTGCAGTCCCATCTGCAGAATTTCCCCAATTTCAGGCCAGCTTCCGTGAAGACCGACGGCGCTTCAGTGTGATTGGGCACCGATTGGCCTCACAGCGATGGCATAGCACGAGGAAAAACAGCCTGCGATGGCATATCTACAATGATGGCTTGAATTCGGAGCTATATAATCGTGGCTAGAGCGGGTATCTCCCAAAAATGATCGGAAAATTCCACACATAGACTGTACAAACTTGTGGATATGGTACCTCTCGATATGATATCTGCTTATCTTCGATTTCAATAAATTCATATAAATTCATATAAATTCAATAGATTTAATGGATAGATGGGACCCGATGGGACCCGATGGGACCCGATGGGAGCCGATGGGAGCCGATGGGAGATGTGAATTGACGAGACGGGATGCAACGGGATCACCACTGACTCCGAGCTCGTGGCTGGGGTCTTTGAAGGGCACCAGTTCCAACAAAGCCCTGGCGGCTGCGATGGCTGCAGCCTCAGAAGTGAAAGCCATGGAAAGCCATGGCAAGTCATTTCTATAATTTCAATATATTTCAATCATGCATCATTATTAACATTATGCATTCAGGGCTAGATCCAGTTCCAAGATTACCAGGCCATTCTTGTTGGCTTACGTCCCAAGTTTGCCTTGAAGCTTGTTACAAAGCACTTGCTGCCCTCTTGTTGAGGGGGCAAAAGCTGGGTAGACACGTAGCAAGCAACCATCCAAACTACTATGAAAGATCTTCCTATTTCTACATAACAATCTCAAGATACATTGACCACATGGTTTACATCCAAGAAAAATCTTATAATCAGATTAATCATCTTCCACTTTTCCTGTTGTTTTTCCCATTGTTCCTCTGCCAAAAGATCTCACCGAGGCACATCCATAGCGGCCTTGTGGTCGCCTTTCGATGCCTCTTCCCGCAATCGCACCTGGCCGGGTAGATTGGTAGATCGGATGCTGATCAAAACAACCGCATGTTACGCATGTTCATAGGTTTGTTACGGTTTGTTCTTTGGGCCAGGAGATGCCCAAGTGCATGGTACAACAAAGCCACACGCACTCCAAACATACCCAAAACATCCCAAAACCCAATCTTGGCTGCTCTGCCCATTCTGCCCACTGTGCCGATTCTGCTCTACCCACCTCCAGTTGCTTGGACTCCTGGTTTTGCTCCTGAAGCAACCTCAGCTGATCGGATTCAACTGGTGAACCTCAGACTCATCTGCTTCTCATCTGATTCTCATCTGATTCTCTTCTCACCTGGATTTGACAGGTGAATGATCTGAACTACGCGACGAATGGTGTGTGAATGTCAACAGGCAGTCACCATAGCACCATAGCATCCAGGTTTCCTGTTGAATCCTTGTTGGTTTCCTGGTTTCCTGCAGCCTGTCCGCACTCCTTGCCATCCCCTGCGACCCAGCAACCCCTCGGCTACCTGAAGAGCCTGCAAAGTGCTATTGGGGTTGGATCTCAAATCATGTGTGAAAAACCAGATTTGACCAGGTGATCATACTAAATGCTTGCAGGAGTATCTTTGGGGTCCAGTATTGAGCCCTTGACCCGATATTCTTCCGATATTCTTCCGATATTCTTCCGATATTCTTCCGATCTTGAGCCATGCCCATGTGGCTGGATGGTTAAATCAGGAGTATTCGAAGTATGGCATCTGTGATCGCTGGGAAAATATGGGATGCATATCTGCAAGGACTGCCGATTCACCATGGAGAAAACTGGGAAACACCCCTGGGATGGCTTCCCGAAATCACCATCAATACATATTTCAGATCCACTAAGAACAAATAAGGGATAATGTATGATGTGGCAAACCCTAGAAGAAACCATCCTGGTAACCCATTTGGGACTTTTCTACATTATCCCAAATAGGGATATACCCAATTTCACAAACGGGGGATGGTGGCTATCGGCACCTATCATATCCCGTTAAAAGCCCATAAATATCCCATTGGAACATATGAGAACCTCATTTTGGTCATATAGTGAAATTATTGTATAGTGATATACGTCTGCGAGTTTTAATTGTAGCGATATTTTTTCGCAATAAATAGACTTCGAATGAAAAAAACAGGATGACCAACCGTGAATAACCACGGTCGCTCCGCCTCATGTGCCTTCTTGCTGTGATCCTGGCAACATTTCGGGGAACGCCCGGTTTGAGGTAATTTCGGTGATTTCTGTAAGACAAGGAAGGCCACACTTATTTCTACACTTGGTCACACTTGTCATGCTTGGATGTCCTTCATGCCCAAATCAAGACAGGTTCCCGTTGCACGTGATTCCACTCAAGATCTGCACTTTGGACAGCCGCGACACTTTTTAAGATTTTTCCCGCCCAGCTCGACCAGCACAAGCGCCTCCGAATTGAGAACCTCTTGCTTCGTCGTGCGCTCAATCTGCTCCGCCTGACAGTCAGAGAAAGTGTCTGGAACACAGTTGAAAGATGTTGAAAGGTGTTTTCGCGGTTGCTCTCGTTGTTGATCCTGATCATCATACCAATTTGACGCTTGGAAGAATGCTTGAAATGTACCTGACCCAACGACTCTGCCGTGCCTCCATCGCAAAGTGTTGAAACGTTCGCCTCGGATCTGTTCAACAAGCAGGCACATCCCCACTAGTCAGTTAGAAAATGTCTGCCAAGAAAGTGGGAGGTGCACGAAGACAGAGCTATGAATAGGTAAATCTACCTAATTGCAAATAGTAAGGTATGGTCAGGTACAACCCCCAGATTCCACAAATGGACCGCTGAAATCCAGGACTTCATCGTCCATCGCCAAGGAACTGCTTCACCGTGAAGCTCCTAGGATGGTGAGGGATGATAGCATTTGGCGGGCAGAGCCCTAATGGGTTCGGACATGTTCGGGCAGTTCTCAGGCTAATCTGTCCCAGAATGAATGGGACACAATATGGGGAAGACGTTCGTTTGGAATTTCGAATCGCATGACATCACTCTTTGGCCTCATAGATGGAGAGTTTTCAACTTCGGGATGTCTGAGATGGTAAACTAGGATGATCCTGGAGCAAGTGATGCCATGCAACTATGCTTAGTAGTCCTTAGTAATGCTTAGTAAACCCCTCATCCAGTTGCCATTCAGCCAGTTGTGACATGTTGTAACCATGGTCACTTGTGAGCTACCTCTGTTGAGCCCTGTTACTAAATGTTTTAGCTGGGACTACCGTGACTACCTTAAGTCAACAGTCAACCATCACGGTCGAAGATTCTGTTCCAAACCAACTTTGGTCTCCAAATCTTTCTGCGCCTGGCATCAGATGACGAAAAATGGTGACCTGGTGACCTAAGGACCCATTTGGGAACCACAAATGGCGCTGATCCGTAGTCACAACATACTTTAACTTTATCTAATCATCGCTAAGGCGACGGGCTTTCCATTCTGGGCGAAGGAGATTGGCAAGATTGGGATCATCCCCAGGAGGCAAATGTAAATTTGGATGAACATCCTTTTGCTATATATATATATATACACACATATATATATATATACATATATATATACATATATATACATATATATATACATATATATATACACATATTATTACTATATAGGCAATTTACACTTCAAGTTTTCAAGAATGGATCTTCCATGATCTTCCCATTCGCAGGATTTTCAGAGGGCAATCATTTCATTGACAATCCACATTTGGAATTACCTCTTGGGATCGGATGTTGCAAAGCAGTGACGTGTCCAGGAAGCACTTTTCTTCTGGGCCCAGAAAAATCTCGCACACGGTTCATGCTAGCTAGTTCTAGCATGGTTTGGCGAACTGCTGGCGCGAATGTGAAATTCCGTTATCAAATACAAATCTGGCATAGATTTGATGCCGATGGAGTAGCAGGTTTCCTGGTAAGTCCAGTTACCAAAACAAACGGGAGGATTTGGTCACTTGCGAACTTGTCACCGCAGTGACCTTCCATCCTCATCGCAGCAGGCAAAGCACTGAATGCGTCAAAACAGGATTAGCTCGCCCGCTGGCCATGGGCCGGGCAAGGGTTAATTGGTGCACGATTTTGGTATTGCTTGGCGCAGCAATGGGTATTGCTTGGGATCTTGGACCAACGAGACTCCGAGAGTGTCACATTCCAGGGCAACTCTGGGATCAACACTTGACATGACAGAGATTCTTGAACCCAAAGACCCTCAAGAATTGGTTTCCTCCAAGTTCCCTCACGCGAAAATGGGCGCGGTATTGTTTGACTCAAACTCTGGCATGGTGACATTGTCAGTCTCGTTTCCTCGGCATTGCACTTTTGAAGCACCTTCGAGCAAAACAACCCTGAAAAGGAAAACTGGAACCGCAAACCAAATGCAACATCTACAGGATTGGTGGTTGAATATCTTTCCAAAGTTTTAATATGTTAACATATATGTATTTTTTTTGATTTTGAATGTGATGATTCTTGTGTTGAAACAAATGTGACTGATCAGACTGATCCGAGGGTCCTGTGAGCCGTCGCCCTGACCCAAGGCTCACATAGACACGTCCCAGTTCGGACAACGCACCGTTCCAGTTCACGAGACCCGCATCCGGGTTGGGATTGGTGATGCCGTAGGACCACTCGTTGGTGAAGTAGCTGAACCTCTCAAAAAAACAACGACATTTTGGGAAACCAACCAAATTTCAACCAGTGAAACATCTTTGGAAAGAAAACCTAGTAACTACTCAGTGGTTTCGCTCCAGAGATCTTCAATATTTCTGCCATCCTGAAACAATTCCCCTCTCGGCGTCAGGCGTTATCCGAGGAGCCATGCATACTTCTCAATGGCCGGCTCTTGCTCCAACCATGGCACCACTTCCTTCATGAACTTGATCTGCCCCTGCATGGACCTGACAGGAAGGGGCCATCGCATACCCTCCCAGTTGTTTTTCAACGATGTATCGATGTATGTTGTGTAATGTAATGTAATGTAATGTAATGTAATGTAATGTAATGTAATGTAATGTAATGTATGTCTGTCTGTCTGTCTGTATGTAACACGTACACGTACACGCACACGCACACGTACACGTACACGTACACACGCATACATACACATACACACACACACATATGCACACATATGTACATGTACATCCACATATAAAGTACATATGATTACATGGTTACACGCTCTTTACGGGGAACTCATTTAGGCATTTTTTTTGCACAAAACCGCATTTCAAAGTTCTGGTTTTCTGGTCAAAGAGTTTGGCTTTCCATGGAGAAAGTGATGGTCCTAAGGGCACACCGGAGATCTTGAGGAGCGCAAAGAGGAACCTTGCAAAACTCTAGCAGGGAGACAGCAACGGTCTTGATCACGTCCAGGGAAGGAGGAGCCCCACATTAAAGAAGGTGTACCCCTAGATCCATCCAGCAATTTCTCCATGGAATGCCAAACACATCCAAACATTTTGCCCAGAAAACCAACACTTTGAAATGGAGGAGCCTCTCCTCTATAGAAGCTCTGCTTTTAGGGCCATCCAGCACTTTCCCTTTAAAGAATTTTTGCCCTTTGCGCCATCCAGCACTTTCTCCATGAAATACCAGGCTCTTTGACCAGATAGCCAGCACTTTGAAATGTCACAGCACCTTTGTGAAGAAAAAAAAATGCACTGCCTCATCTTTAAAGGATGTTACTTTCCAAAAGCTTGATTTTCGAGGTTCCCCAAAACGAGCATGGAGCCGATTACATATATGCAATATATGTGAACTGGGATTACCCCGTTTACAATGGAGTTATTGGGATGCCTGCTACATGTGGTTTTAAGTAGCAACTGCAGAGAGGCTGGAAAATATGGAAAATGGAATTGCACATGATTGCACAACATTACAGCTGGCGTACGACCCAGTTTACAACGGCTGAAGTCGTGACTGGACTTGCTGGAGGATCTTGGAGAGATTATCTCCAGCCACAGGTGATACAGGTGATACAGGTGATATTGAAGTTTGATATGTTTGATATTGAAGTTGAAATAAGTTGAAATGCTTATGATCACAACACATCTACCAAACTGGAGCCCTCACCAGGGTCACCAGCAAGAAACTCACCCTTCAACCAAGGCGACACGTCGTATCTCTGATCTGCACAGGCGAACTCGGTGAGCCAGATCTTCTTGCCGAACCTGGCAGCCAGGGATTGGGCCAAAAATTCAGGTATCATTTCATTGGGAACATGCGTAACATGCTTAACATGTGATCATACAATTCTTAAGTGTTTCACATTCTCAACTGGAACGGTCTGGAACGGAACGTATGACAGTATAGACAGATTATGACAGTGTAAACTCCAAGTACCAGACGTTGTGAATTTTGCGAACCAGGAACTTCTTGTAGTTCTCCACCAGATTCTGCAGCCCCGAAAGACTGCACCAGTAGCTGTGGATGGCCACAGCGTCGACGCGGCAGCCCTTGCAAGCCTTCAAGAACCTGGGGCACAACGGCTTTCCACCGAATCCACGGGTCACGGGACAGAGCTGAAATGTGTAGCTTCAACATGTTTCATGTTACAACTGTGATGTTGGATGTTGATTGGTTTACCCACTGGTATCCATTGGTTTACCCACTGGTTTACACCATTTCACTGAGATCTGGAGTTTGATATTGGCACTGGGTACGTGGGTACTTGGAACTTCCGGGATCGCCGAAGAGCTCTCCCATCCACCAAGTGCCCTTGCCAATGTCTCCGCACATCGCTGGGCCTCACGGAGGTCATGGTGATCTTCCATGGTGGGTGGTTTCTCTCCAACTTCTCCCGTTGGCCAAAATCCCAAATCTCAGGTGGGCCCCAAAAACCAACTCGTTGAATTTTTTGTTGGTTTGTTTTCACCCATAGTGGAGATACCTTGTAATATATAATTAAAATATAATTGATATATGAGAATATATGAGATATATAATTGATTCAATTGATTCAAATCTTCGAAACTAGAAAATCGTTTGCCAGGACACTGACCAAGGTCTGCACCCCGTAGTTTCGTGCCACGCGTTCCACTTCTGGCCAGATGGCGGCGGCGTGCCATGGGTTCATGGCCGCCTGGTGGTGGATGTCTGGTTCGTTGAAGCCTGGGATTCTGAAGTCGACCAGTCGACCGGACTCGACCGGAGGAAGGGACAACAGCCAGAAAGATATGGAAAGATATCGTGATGTTTGAAACATATTGAAACCACCAATGTGCCGGGTATGAATCCTGGTCGACGAGCCACTGGAAAGAGTGGCCATCCAATTTTATCCAGTTTGAAGGTCCATCTTGACCCAGACTTCTAGAAGCTGCAGAGTTAAACATGTGGTCCTGTCGCCAAAATTGCCTTTTCCATTCTCAACATATTCACTCTTGTGGGTTTTATCTGACTTCGTATCGATGAAGTAGTTGTAGGCATATCCGTTCAAATGTTTACTAGTTAGTCTATCTATAACTCTATTCTGAAATATCTGTGCGTAGACATAATATCATAGTATAGTATTATATTTGATCATTAATGAATAATTAGTGAATCATATATGGTCCCCCATCAGCCGATTTGTATCTTTCGCCAAGTGGCCCAACAAGGCTCGGAACTGGCCACCCCCAGCGTTACGGGGGAAGTTGTTGTTGTGCACCTTGATTTCGGAGCACCAAGGATGGTTGGATGGTTGGAATGTCAGCGATAAATTCCCAGTTTGTGAGTCCAATTTTAGCTCATGCTATTTATGTTTTTTTACTTTCCATTGCAAAATTCCATTAGAAGGTACGATGGTTAGAGCAAAAACTGTCCGGGTGCGGGTGGTGATCCATGATGATTAGGATGGTGATTTTCCCACACAAATGTCTACCGCCCATCACTCGGATCGCCATCACTCGATATCAGACGAGGTGCCATGGGAAAGAAATCCATCTGGGCACGTCCCCACGACATCCTCAAGCTCAAAGTTGATGTGCTAAAGGGACCCGCATCACCACATATCAAATCCCCTGTATTGCCTTCTTGAATCAGTGGTGCTCACCGAAGGTTCTCTCTCATTCTCATCTATATAGCTTGTGCACTGCAGCATCTTGTACAGTCATCATGTTCACGGGTGCTCAGCAAGTGACCCTCTGGTAAAGAGATTGATTCAATCACAAAACCATTTTCTTGACACATCCTGCTGTTTGTCTCAGTCCCTTGCCGTGGATTGAGCTCCCAGTTGTAGCCCCAGGACACGCCTAGCTGGTTGGGGTTGATAACAGTACCCCATGTGTCCTGTGGTTCTTGTGAAGACTCCTCATCCTAGAGTCCTTAAAGTCCTGAAAGTATTCCTAAAGGCCCTCCCTAAAGTCGCCCTAAAGGCAAAGTAAAGTCGCCCTAGTCAGTCCTTGTCCTCCAAGGTGCGCTATTTCGCCACTACATCATCTGTCACTGACAAGGTTTTCCATCGTTGCACATGGATGGTTCAACCCGTTTCACCGGTTTACTACCCGTAATCGTTTTTGTCGGTTTACTCATCGGTTTATCCGTTTTTTTTTACAGTAATGGTTTTCCTGGTCATTTTCCCGCCTTGCTTCAGGGCATGCAGCTGGTGTTCCTGGATATTGGCCTCACAGGCTGAAAGTCGGCTGAAACCTGGTGGGAAAATCTGTGTTTTGGTACTTGGGCACTGCCCAAGGGCAATCTTGGGCAGATTTCAGAGAGCTCTTGATCCGAGGCCAACTTCAGCTGAACTCTGGAACTTTTGTCTCAACTTCAGATGATTTGAAGCATGTCCCAATCATGAACTGAACTGATCCGAAAATGGGGACACATATATGAAAATATGGAATGTGTCCAGCAAAGATAGGGATTAGATTCTCTAGAAATCTCCTACAGTTCAAGAACAAAAACAATTCCGGTCCTTCGCAATTCCACGCTTGGCAGAAGCAGTTGCTGAGGTGATGCCACAGGCAAAAACGAGAACCAAGAGGCGGCTTTGTCTCATCATCTTGGCGTCTAGACAATCTGCACAATCGATGAATCGATGCGCAATCTCGTTTTTTTGTTGAGCCAATTAACTGCAGTCGAAGCTGGAGAATTGGTTTATGGGACATGTTCCAAATAATTTCAAAGATTCAACTCTTTCCATTCTGGCAGGACACCCAAGAAACAATGTGGTTCCAGCAAAGGACCCAAACGTCAAGGGAAGATGCAGAGTATATGGTTCCAGAGCAGAATGCAGAAGTCTGAGTCACTGTCCAGTCCTCAAGAAAGTTCTGGAACTATGGCAACATCCTTTCGCATCCTTGTTCTTGTTTTAAACAAAACAAAATGCCCCTAGTTGGTAGCTCACATCATCACAAAAAAATAAGATTCATCTCATCTTTTCACATCTTTTCTTTTAGCCATCACCATAGCCAACCCAGCATCCCAGGAGCTGCAGCAGCTTCCGCCTCCAGCAGCATCTTCTTGGCGTTTTCCACCGCCTGATCCGCTTCCTGCAGCTGTTCCTGTGCCGTGACATGATGAAAACTGTTTATGCGGCAAAAATCTATGTGTGTATATATATATATTTATATATATATATATATATATGTAAATTTTGTATGCATGCATGCGTGCATGCATGGATGGATGGATGGATGGATGGATGGATGTATGCATGTATGCATGTATGCATGCATGCATGCATGCCTGCCTGCCTATCTGTATGCATGCATGCATGCACGCATGCATGCATGCATGCATGCATGGATGGATGTATGTATGCATGCATGGATGTATGTATGTATGTATGTATGTACGCATATACATGTATCTAATTTATATATATGTGAATTCCAGGGTTCTTGCAAGGGTTGTTCATCCATAGCGGACCTTTTGGCCGAAGCGCCCGCTGGCAGAGCAAAAGAACCGCACTGAGGGCCCCAGGTGGGGCTCCCCCGCTATCGTCAT
>Ga0126342_10011279_pt1 | contig 15968 bp, 13 predicted proteins | sample Cyp1metagenome_FD_92528 | JGI IMG/M metagenome (GOLD analysis project Ga0126342, IMG submission 92528) | Coral microbial communities from Lord Howe Island, Old Settlement Bay, Australia - Cyphastrea 1 metagenome | ecosystem: Host-associated > Invertebrates > Cnidaria > Coral ... | reverse complement strand
TGCACATGCCCAAAAAGACTATTGCATATGTTGAGGGAAACTCCTGTAGAGATGTAGAGTCTATACATTCTTAAAGCAACGCTGCACTCTTTGGAAAGGCATTTGCACTTGTTTGTTTTGCTGCTTTTATCTATTATTCATGTTTGTTTTGGCTCAAACTATGTATCTATGTAGGACATTGGGAGAGCTGTTGAGAATGCACAGTGGTTGCTTTTGTTTCAGAAGCAACAATGTTTGGTTTTGGAAAGAACAGGTTTTGGTATCAAAACTTATGAAACAGCGCACTCCCACAGCCTGCCGCTCTCAAAAAAAAGGGCAACCTGCAACAATGATCTCCGTGCCCCTAATCGAAAATCTTTCTCTTGAGGACAGAACCAGGTGGACCCCATGCCCTGAAATTGGTTGAAATTGCAACCCAAAACCAGGCACATGCATACAGGAGTTGGTTGGAATATTCATGGCAATACTGTGACAACGGACGGAAGCTCGGCTTGCCCATCCCCAAGGTTTACCCAGAAACAATTGATCTTCCACAGGCCCCTCAAGTTTGCAGCCCCTTGACTCTGCCACTACATCATGCCAAGTGCTGGGCAATGCTTGGTTAGCACGCCCCGAATTCACACCACCGGCTGTGGGCATGTCAAACACAAACGGAATGAAACGCATGCAATTTCAGGAAACATGCCCCTCTCGCTCATTTCATATCCCCATGGATGGCGCTTAGATGAGCCATGAGATTGTGAAGCTGCTTAGTAACTGGGTCATAACCCACGAACTATCCTCATTCATAATCCATTTGCTAACCAGTTAGCTGACTCCATTGCACGTCCGATTCAATGGTTGCTGTTAACCATGGCAGCTCACTAACCAATGGTCCATGGCTCATCTATTTATCCACTGGTTGATTATAACATATAGGAGATGTTGATGTTCCTTCAGGTTATTTCCTACATCTACCCCGATTTTGGCACTTACCGACCTGCACGGGCCAGCTGGACTCAGGCACCGGCCTGCGCTTTTTTTCGGGCAGATCGCGGGACAGACCCGAGTGTTCCTTAAACGAATGTAAACCCATCAACTATAGATCTACTTCAATGAACCCATAATAAACTTCAATGAGCCCAAATGAGCCCATATGAGCCCATACAATCCGTTTCCCCTTCTCCAATTCGTTATGCAAAGCCCCATGGCCTATGGTCCCAAATATGTGGCTTCCCCTGCTCCACCATGGTTTCTGCTGCACCTCTGGGGCGTCATCCTGCCGGTGAACTCATGAGGCACTTGGGATACACTGAATGCATCTGTCTATTGATTTTGTTGAATCGATCTGTACGTCCACCTGTATATTCTTGTCAATTCTCTCTGTCAAACATCTTTTTTTCGATATTTTTTGGATGCCGGTGTGAATGATGGAATGTTTGGGAACAAGACATGATCGGGATGATCTGCCGTGGTCAAAGAAGCTACATCCACCTTTGTCTCCAATCATTGGGCACTGGAAGAGTTGGAGGACTTGTGCTTTCAACACATGCTGGACGCACGCAACTCCAATTAGAGAGAGAGAGAGGGCAAATGAGAACGATATGTACTGCTACTGACCGTACAGTTCTGGCCCTATACCAGTTATAAGTCAGTAAGTCATCCCATTTATGGTTCGTGATAACTTCAAAAAAACATTTATAACCATCTACAATTGGTACAGGGCTTTAACTGCAGATGGGTGGGCCCAGCGGGTCCACTCCTCAGAATCAGCTGGCTCAAAGGTCTTGTCGCATTCCTGGCACGGGGAGCCAAAGAAAGTCATCAGAAACATAGAAGCTCCTGGTCTTACCGGGAAGAATGGTGACTTTACAGGATAAAATTGTGGTGGAACCCGGGAAAAAAAGGTGATGTTAATCAGCAAAGGTGGGATTTAGATCGCTGATCAATTGCAAATAGGCTTCTGAAAATGCAACATGGCAATGAAAACCCCTTTTTGCCGGGAAAACCATCTGCAAATGGATGTGCGTGAGGCATTTATAACTACCACATTTGACAAATGTTTCCCATGCAATGGTCCCATGGATTCGGCCTTCAAAGTCTGATGTTCCCAGGATTTGGTCAAGGCTTTCACCTCAAATTGCGCTTCTAAGACCTGCGCGGACCGGAGTTTTAGGTCATTTGTTCCAAAGGATCTGGGAAAATCATTGGGTTTTACGGTGCACCAAAACAACCATCTAGAAGTTTTTTTGGAAGCTTAAAAAACAGCAAAAACAAATTACTATTTCTTCTCTAATAACTCAGTTATTTTGATTTCACCGACTCAAAAAGGCTCCAAGTGGCATGTCGCTATCACGGCTACATCAGCACCTCACGTTCAGCTTGTTTCTCTTGGTAAGACTTGGAAATTCGCTTTTCGCCTGGCGCCATGAGCTCAAATGGAAAACCTGAAGACATCTAGTAAGCCGTCCCAAGAATCAAATGTGGGTCTTAAGGAATGCAACTGACTATTGTACAAAGCCAGGTCTGACTAACCATGGCTACCGCTAACCACCGGACTAATCACTTGATTGTAGGCAAGTGGTAGGCCGCCATAGGTCTCGGAGCATGTCGATTTTAATCAAGCCGCAATGGCTGGTTGGTGCTGGTTTGGATCTTGAGAAATGGTAATACTTGGTGGTTAAGGGGATTGATATGCCAGGGCACCTGGAAAAGCTTGAAAACCATATGAAAACCATGTGGGAATGTAAGCCTCCATGCTGCTGCTCGTTCTGAAGAACAATTTGGATGGTAACAAGCCTGACTTTCCTGCAATGTAATCCTCAGCCCTTATTACAAAAACCTCCCCCTCCCCCCAAATCGTAAACAAGGTGATCTATTTTTATTCTTAGGGGGTATTTAGTATTAGAGTGCCCCTTTTCCAACGAAATCCCCAACAACAAAAAAAGAAAAACCCGATTTCAATTTTGATTAAATCACTTGTTAAATTCTATATAAAATATTGCCAAAAACTGGATTTCGAAGCTTTCCCTTAATATTCCAATGAAAACCTTAATAAAAAAAGACAAATCAAACTTGTGAGATGGGCCCCTAATGAAAAACCTCCAGATGGCAATCTATTTTTAATATATACTATGGGGTTGAACCCATTGTTTCACCATCCTGGTCTCCTATTGATTCTCAATTACCACAATTAAGAATCCAATTGTGCCCAACCAAAAAAAACCGGAAGTGCCACACCAATCCTTTTTTTTTACTTGGGGGAGTTTTAGTAATAGGAAGAAGGGATTATTTCCCCCCAACTAACTCCGAAAGAGCTATGTAAGTCAAACCATACAAGCCTCCCAATCAAGCCTTCGTGGGCTCAATCCCAAAACCTTCAATCAACCATCCTCCTGGATGAAAAGTAAAAACTCACTAACCTAAAATGTGGCCATTTTGTCGTTGTGAGATATACAGGTATAGTTTCCTAAGTCGTAAGCATCTTTTTGAATGATGTCGTGGTAACGTGGTTAAAAGACTAACCAGGCCCTCCCATGGTGGCTTCCCCCGGTGACCTTCTGAGAGGAGCAGCATGCTCATGGAGTTTCGCCTCGGTCTCTGGGGGTTCAATAGGTTCTGATGGGATATATCCTGCCTTCTTGAAGGTATTGGAGATATCGTGGTGATATATAACCAGTACATACCAGTACTGTGGTGTGGATTTGTCCTTTCGGGTTCGTAGGTTCTCTCTACGCACTGCAGCCCTTCCCCGCCCTTTCCCGGGCTCCCCAGCGGCACAGTCTTCTTGTACATGCCACGGTGGAAGGAACTGCCAGTAATCAAGCCGCCGGCCTGAGCATGGATCAGCATGTCAGCTTGGCCAACCTTAGATACCCTGACGCAAAATGTTGTTTCTGTAGCTGGTGATGGATGGTAAATACGTAACGTCCGAATTCACGAACAAAAATTGAACTATCAACGTGCCTTTACCCCAGCTGGGCAATGACCTGCACGCCTGTGGAGGGTATCAATATATCGTGGTATGAGTACAGCCCCCAACAAAAGTCTTCGAAGTTTTTCTCACCCCCAGCAACAGACTCTTATACAAGTATCAAATCGACAAGACCTGCACCATCAAAATCAAATAGAAAGGCAAAATTCAATTAGCTGGCCTGGAAATGTCTTGGCATATATATCTGGGGACAATTTTCCAAGCCAGGAGAGACAAAACTGAACCCTGCCTAAAACTAAATAATATAAACCGGAGCCACATGTGTTGTCCAAAACTCATCCAAACCCACACTGCCCAATACCAATGCCATCCATGCATGGATGTTTGCGGACATTTACCCCAAACACGGCCCGTCCATATCAGTAAATATTCCAGCATGAAATGCGGTCTTTACCATCTGAACATATCTGCACAACATCTCACAACCAAACGCCGCCAGCAGAAAGTGCTTTCCCAACCAATTTCAAATTCCTACCCTCTGGTACTTTGTTTCGTAGCTATTGACAATGGCCCATTTATAATTGAATTACCTATTACAAATGATGATTTTCCATAGCTATGTTAGTTTACCAGAGGGTACACCACACCACCCCAGCTGCCACCGATGGAGAGCCAGGCTTTGTAGAAGCCGGGCATATACTCGGGGTGCCGGTAATACTTATCACCTCCAGGGATCGGTCCTAGGGTAGGGCTAGGGGTACCAAGGTCCCAAGCTTTTACCCTCTGGGAAACATACAAAAAAGTGGAAAATCACAATTTTAATTGGGTAAATCGACTATTTCTATGGCAAGTTTCAGAGAGTATATCCAATTTTGGGTAGGTTCACAACACATTCTCACGACCCATTGTTGGATTGCTGGGCAAACCCTCCCCAAGTTGTGAGAAGTGAGGGTTTAAGAGGCAGCAACACATACCAAGAGATGCTCACAGCTCCACTCAATGCCATGTGCTATCCTCCGCTGGGTCATTTCATGACAAAAACCGAGTGGAACATCTTTTGGGTAGTTTTCCCAATTAGACAATGCACATATTCCGTTATCAAACGCTACGCTAACCGTTAGGTGTTATTTTGCTTCCGCAAGTGAACTTCCCTGTGTTGCTAACCTGTGGGGACCAAGATCCTCCTGGACGTCAGCGCGCCTAAGCAATTGCAATCGATCAGGTTGCGTCGCGTCATCATGTCTTCCACTCTAGCCTGGACACGGTTTTTTTTGGGCCGGGAAATATCAATACAATGTGAGGCCCCCAGTGATGTTAGTTGGTTTAGATTCGCCCCAGTAACTATAGTTATAAGTACCATAAACCATAGTTATTGGAGTTATTGGCACCAACTTAGCTATCTTGGGGGCCTCACATTGTATTGATATAAGAACATAGATGGGGAAATTCATCCATAGGTCCATAGATGATAGAGTGTCCAAGGCCATTGTGTGCGATATAATTGGCTATTCCTGAATCGCGATTGATGGTAGGCCGATGTCAGCTAAGATTATTGCTGACCCAAATCGCCAAACAAAATTTGGCAACAGCCCGACAGCCCCATGCACCAACATTGACAAGTGAAACCACCGATCAAAATCTCCAAGTATCATGGATGGGGCCAGCCATGGATACAACCGGCCGTGCTCTTTCACATGCATGTTTTTCCATCTCATTCCGTGTAAACGCAAAAAATGAGGTGCAAGGTAGTGTTTCCTGGAAGCGTCAGCGCTGATGAAGAAAACATGTGAAAACACCTCTGATCTGCCACTTCCGTGGTCCAATTCCAGTAAATTCAGTAAATTCATCGGTCATCTAAGTGCTGTACTTTTTGTTTTGTCGGGCTTCAAACATGGTGTTGACGACATAACACGTAGACATACAAACAATAACAGAAACAATAACGGACGTAACAAGTTGAAACATATTGTACACACAAAAATTAACACACGCACACACACACATATATATATGCATGCATATTAAATGTGTTTTAAGCATAAATCAATCAATAAATAAATCAAACAAGAAATATATATATACAGATTATTTAATACATATTTTGAACCATATCTATCTGTCTGTCTGTCTGTCTATCTATACTTGTTAATTTTAGTAAATATATCACATAGAAATAGCTATAGGCTATAGATATATATATATAACAAAAAATAATGCGTATATAGACGGATATATGTATATATATATAACAAAAAATAATGCGTATATAGACGGATATATATATACATCGTTTACTGACGCTGATACTGGGCCCAAAGCCTTGCAATGTTCCAATGAGCAGGCCCCAAAACGCACGCCTTGCGCGTCATTTCGGTGGTGATATCGACCTCTTTGGCCTCGTTGGATCCAACGCTGTGCCACACGGGGTTGTTTCTTTACCAGCCTCATGCAACAAATGGTTTGAACGGGGTTACCATTCCACAAATGAATACACATGAGGTTATAACTGACAAATAGCGAGTAAAAGGCCATAACTGAACATGATCCAAACTTGAACATGAGAGAGTCATCGGGGGAAACCCAATTTGGTTGCGGCGATGTGTTTGAAATGGGAAACAATCACCTTTATTTCCTCGTCAAACTGTGAGAAGGGGACAGCTTTACAGGATCCAGCCAACATGATGATAATGTTAAGTTGGGTCCACAACTGCTTGCGAGACCCCGGGTGAAGGGTCCCGGGTGAAGGGTCCATGGTGGATAGACCATTATTCGTCCCAAGGTGAAACAAGTGATTGATGTCTGTGAATACTAAACGAAGAAACCTAGTCGCGGATAGTACAAACGCCATCAGGCCGTGCGATGACACATCAGTGGTTGGTGTGTGGCCGCAAAGCATGTAATGGTCTACACATCTGCACCTGGATGGGCTGTACAGATGTGAACAACAAAAAAAGCATATAATCTAATATACCAAGACAAAATGGGACCACCACATTTTGAACAACCCATGAGGAGGTCGAAAAATGTCTAAACGCAAGTGATTCAACTCTGGATCACAGCCTGGGTCCTGGATAGCCCCAAAAAATGCCAAACTCAAACTGGTGAATGATGGTGCATGTTCACCCTGCGGATGAGGCATCTTAGTTTTTTTGTTCGTGATACGCTTGCAATACATTCAACCCATCCTCAGATTCACAGATAAATTTTCCCCAAAGCATCGAAGCTGGGAAGGCGATAAACGGATGATCATCTTGCTACTCTGGGGATTGTCGGCAATAGAGGCATTTTTACACCGCTACATCCACTAAAATCAGTTCATCACGTGTGAATGGTCGTGTGGAAAAGACCCACAAGGTGATGCCCCAGTTCGTTAGCCAAGTTGGTTTTAAAATGTGTCAAATCGTGCGTTTATTCCGGGTATATCATATCTATAGTTGATAAGATTTAAAACCACCAGCCGGCCTGGGGTGCATCACTTTGTAGGGTATTGACCTTAGCATAGCATAGCAGGGCATAAGCCGCAAACGGGTTGGTCAGCAGCTCGTATCCGATTCTCTCGATACACTGTCCTGGCTGCAGCAGCGAGATGAGCAACTGCCATTCAAGAGCTATGTTGCTGAACCAAACTCCCAAACAAGCCCTGCATTTGTCAGCCCAACAAGTTACAATAATCCGAACTTCCAATATCAAACATCCCCCCATACACCAGGGTGGGTGATGTAGGGGATGAAATCACATATTTTTTTCCAAGGTTGTTTGCTTTTTAATATGGATGGGGGTGGGATTAATTCCGTTTTACCCTCACAATATTCCCGTTATATTACCCTTATAGTGGGTGGTATCATATTTTTCCATTTTTTTTGCTGGTGAAATCCCTGATTTCGCCATTTTGTTGATTATTTTCCCCTCTATTGTCCCATTAATTCCCATTATGCACCCTATCTAACACCATAATAAATCCTCCGTTGTTGATTACGTCCTCATGGGTTCGTCCTAGCGCATTCTTGTATTGTTGCAACTGTATTCCTTAAGCGGTGGATTTTCCATTCGAAACAACGTTTCCGTCCCATCGCCGCTCATCACCTCTTTGCTTGTGGCCGGTCCTGCCAACGAGGCCCAAAATTCAAACACACCCACAGAGGCCACGGAAGTGGGAAGGATGGAAACGAACCTCTAAAGCCAAAAACATTTTTTCCAGATTGCGGGCCGGCTCAAAGTTGACTAACCTGGTAGTTACACAGCCCCTTGTGCAACAATTTCTATTCGTATTCAATGGGTGCATGTTGTCCCGCTTTTTGAAGGGCTTTGGGCTGATTGGCCTGCATCTGACTGCGTACCATAGCTCACCGGTAAAGATGCGGCGTATGATGCGACACATAGCTATACAGCTAGTGTGGATTGCTGGGATCGGGATCAAAACCATGCAAACATATCCAAAGCAACGATCTGACCTCAACGATGGCCATTGACCTACAAATGATGGCCATGACCCACCAGTGGGGCACCACTGGGCACCAAGACTTGGTCCCTCAACATGTCTCAGCATTGCCAACCCTTTGAGTTCAGAGGATGTAATTCAAATGGAAACTTTCATATCTAAGATCTCCCTCTTGCAACCTCCTAGTTGGAAATCCTGGAAGTATGGAGTAAATATCATCTACATCCTTGAAACTCTGCTCTATCTTTTTGGGGGTTACTATATTTTGCATATGTATATATATACACACAGCATCTATTAAATTGACCAACAAGTTTCCCCATCCTACCCCTTACCAGCATCCGCGACATCCAAGGAGAGAAAGCATGCTAAAGTTCCGATCCATAACTAAGGTTGATATAGCTTAATTATTTAATTAGGGTGGATATAAGTACAGCATCAACCAGAAAACATCCGGTCACCTTTCATATTCCGTCGGGGCTCCTGATGCTCCAGTTTACTTTCCACCTGGATGGAGCTTGGTTCGTTGGTTGTCAGAAGAAGGCTATGTACGCATGAATTTTGCGTAGAACCCCAGAAATCGCCATGTCCAAAAGGGAAATTAGCAAAGTTTGATAATTGTCCTGTTGGACATGGCGATTTCTAGTATCAAACCCAGACTGTTTTGGGGGTTCAACCATCTTAGATTGAGGAGGTGTAATGGGAACAACCCAACCTTAAGAACGGCCAACCGTCCCGAATTCAGGTTTGTCTTTGGCAAAACCTTTATTTGAGGTATGATGTAAAATAAACCCTCAAATACTCAAATACTTAATTGCTGGGATGGGTCATTATTGAATTTACACCATTTTCGTACTGTGGACAAGCCACTCGCTTGCAACTCCAGGGCATCTGAGCCATTTAAACTGCCATTTCATGATGCCTATATGCAAACCACAAGCAAAAAAATGACAATGAAAACCAATGCAATACCGGCACAGGTGAATGTGGGGCACGTCCCTCTATGAACCACTCAGCCAAAGAAAAAACACCATGATCCAAACAAAGATTGGGACACCATGTCCACCAGCAACTGACACTGGAACGATATCAATTATATAATATTATATACAGTAATTACATATTTTTGGCACAATATCAAGATCTCAAGGCAACCCTTTGCAAAGGGAGTTCCACATTTACGGGTTTCACTCCGTTTCCTATTCAAAATAAAGGCATTCCACTGCCGGTGGGATTTCCAGCCACCATCACAATCTTTCACTGACCCGGGAGCACCACCCCCCTTTCCGAATATGGTCCGGCATGGTATAGGGCACTTGAACCCCAACACGGGAAACCACCGAAACAGGATTTCCCCGCTTGAATTTGCCATGTCAAAGTTTCTGTTTAATTTTGTTTTTTAAACATATGTTATATTGTTTACAACTTATTCCACAAGAAAGTAAACAAAAAATTCCATCCATCAGATGGCCTGGGGCTTCATCATTCCACATAGGTTCCAAGCCTGGCCTGACGAACGTGTCTTTTTTCGGCCATGGCATAGACCTGCCGCCGGTGGCCCGCGTTGACGTTTGGAATGCTTTCCCTACAGACCCATACCCAGTTGGGTGGGGCGACAATATTCCAATTTACCAAAATCTTATCACCTTTTATTTCGTACCTAAATCATCATACTGAATATCGGTCAATGTTTGCGACTTTCGGCATGAAGTCGATTATTGAAGAATGATGGTCTTATTGCTATACGGGGATGCTGCCGCGATGCTATAATGTGGGTAGAACAATAATAGACCATCCCCCAAAACACCATAAATAGGTGGTATAATCCATTCCCAGATGGGTGGTTTGTGGCATTGTTTTACCCACATTATTTATCTTATCTCCCTACGTGCCAGTTACGCAGCTTAGGTACCAGCAGGGCGCCTTGGGCAAAGGCTGTTCCACTTTGCCAAGGCCTTCTGGCCTGGCTGCTGAAGAAACGGTTTCACTGGCAGAAAAAGGATTTACCATCCGGGGGATCACTGAGATGTGATGAGATGTAATGAGATTGTATGGGACTTTCATAGGCCTGTATGGGGATTTACAAAGATTTTATATGGGACTTTCATTTGGATTTATTGGAACTTAATAGGATTACATATATAGATATATATATATGTGTGTGTAGGGATTTCATTGGATTTATTGTGATTTAATGATACTTTCATTTAGTTTGATTGGGAATTCTGCGAATGCAGTGGGATATATAACTAACAGACCCGTCATCAACACATGGAAATTAGAAATCCTCTGTTTAAATAGAGGTTTTAATGGTCCATCATGGACTGAGAATGCAACCAGCAAACCATCCTGATTCAACACGATTTGATTAGCCCAAAAAACCGAGATTGAACACTTTTAACTTTTAACTTTGAACCAGCCAACGGCAACAAAAGGTTTTGGCCAATACAACCATAGGACTATGTCTCTATGAAATCTCCATTGGTCAGAGGGTTGCTTGCCTTGTTACAATTGGTGGGCAACATTGGTTTTATATTCCAGTGTCTTTTTGACATGACTTTGCCTGAAAACAGGGCGCGTCCGATTCAGTTCGACAGTAGGATGGTCCCCTTCCTATTTCAATGATATAGGCAAATTTCAATCTCATGCTTCGGCAAAACCCACAAAATCATTGGGCTAAATCCGAAATTAGTTCCATAACTTCAAGAATGGTTACATCTCAGTAAAACTCCGCTGCCCAATGTTTTTACCAACCCCTATATTTACAGGCTTTGACGTCCACATTTAGCCTTGGGATTTGCATGGGGCTCAAACTGCTTAAACCTTGGTGCTCGAAATTGAGTCACATCAAAACAGGTGAAAATTGCAGATGCTTCGGTGAACTATCAATTTTGATGCGAAACTTTTAGTTAATTGAACTTTGAAGGAGCAAAATGAGAACCAAACCTGTCAAACACTTGCAACATTATTTTCCAATTCAGCTGACTACACCATGAGACACTGAGCAAACCCTCGACGTGTGAAATTGCCTTGAACCAAATCACATGAAGCTGCTACTAGTGCCAATGAACCCACGTTCTCTTGACCACCAGAAAGCCAAGAACATTCTCAAGACTACTGGCAATTCTGGAACAAGACCTTGCCAATTTTGTGCGCACCATGCTTCAGGTACCTGTCAGATACCCACACAACCCCAAAATCATAGGCAAAAATCGCCCTGGTCGGAAAAGGTATCTGAAAGGGTGAATCCGAAACCATAATGTCACGCAGCTCTCTTGGATTCTGCGCCACCGCTACCAAACATCAGCCGGGCGGCTTCTCGATCAGGAGCCTTGGGCTGGGGGCATGGCCGCATGTGTGACAGAACCCACGAATTGCACCTGCGCGGTTAGTGAGTGGACCCAATCATTAAGCACCAATAACGGGGATCAGCCAAGTTGAAGTCAGCCCAGTTGAAGCTGGTATCAGCGCCAAGTTGCCTGGATCGAAGCTAAAAACATGTCCAAAGAAACACAGGTCCATCCACAGATTTTGGTTACAATTCCTTCAGTCAACATGGACCGGGTTGGAGAATACTTTCTTCTAAGAATTGCCAGTTCCCAGGGTCTATATGTCACTCCTGCTGAAAACATGGTATGTGCATGGTATGGCCATGCCACAATTATGATGAACCTTTTACTTGCTCATTACAAGTCTCTTTGAATATGAACTGATGACGGTCCAATTTTCGGCAATTTACTCAAATTTTGCCTCTGGCTGAGAGTGTCGCAGACATCGCAAAAACAACTAGTTTCTCATCACCTCCACCTTTTCCAAAATGACAATTTTTGGGTACACGATATAGCTTTTCTCGAATACACCAATATGATATAGCTGGTCACCTTGGCAACCACTGCGCCATGAAGTATTTCCTATCAAATCACCACATCCCAATGTTCTTTGCTGATTGCTGGTTGGGTGTGTAACTCATATTGTTAGCTGCATCCCCATTGCAGCCCCAAGATTCCCCCTACCCCCATGACATCTCTGCTCGCCAAGCAGCAGCCCCGGCTCCAGCAGAGGTCGCTTGCCAGGTTTCCAGGCCAGGGTCTGGCGCAACGAAGGCCCAGATTTTCCAAATGACTGTGTGTGGAATCGGGATATGCCTCCAGTTATAGCCTAGCCATGTAATCAGGACAATGATGATGAACCATCGGGTTTAGCGAACAAACATTTACATAACCACAAACATCTAGATCTATAAGTGGCAAAATGCAGCTGCAATTGGAGACTTAGTTTTCCGCAAGCTACTGGACATAACCAGGAAAATGTAAAATGTATTAAAACACGGGGCTTGAATCAGAAGGAGAAAATGAAACCATTAACATCTTGAACGTAAGCAACTGCAAGTGAGACGCAACCAATCACAAATTTGATCTAAACAACCAGAAGGGCTCAACAAAAATTAGGCAAATTCAGCATGGACCAAAAAATGGTGCTGTAAACGCAAAAAACATGGAAGCTTTGTGTCCCTTCAAGTACTAGGATGAAAGTGGTTTCGCGTCCCATATGACAAACCTTTTTTACCCTGTATGATTTGCCAATGTCGCGGATTCAAGGCGTCACCACTTTTGGATGGAGACAGCCCTGGGTGAAACAACGCCTCGGAAATTGAGACACACTTGACACATTTCCCCAGTGTCCGGCTGGCGGTTCCAATCTGAAAAGAAACCTTGGATCGCAACTATGCTCATAGCAAAAACCAACGGCAGGTCCTGGCCGAAAAACATTGCTTCATCAACATGACCTATCCTTTGACATGGTGGTTCCTCTTGTTGAATGTGATTTGTGGTGATATCATGGTGAGATTGCTGTCATTTGTTGGAAACACGAGCCAGGGCACACGTAATTTATTCTGAGGCTGTCTTTGGCCCGTGTGAAACTAAGTCTTGAGATATTGGCACTCCTGCTGCCTGCCGCATAATGATGGGAACCCCTCCGCCCTCTCCAACATTTTGGGGCGGTCGTTCCGCAGGTGGACCCAAGGTCAAAACGACACCTGCAGGGGCAATTAATTGAAAGGCACCTATCAAACGCAGGGACCGTATGGCACAGGTACTTGAAAACAATAATTACTACCCTTTGGATTGCTAATGAAACTTCTGGTGAAAATCAATATTCAAACATGAATGGAAATTTGATGCTCAATCTGAACGTGGCCCGATGTTTCATTCGAGGGTGCGCCTGAGTTGCGGCGTTCGGATTCCTCCGCGGGGTTGTCCAACCTCGGATTTGCGGGAGGCTCCTGCAAAGAGTCGTTCCTTTAGATCGTTTTGCAGAAAGGACATTTTTTCATCAAATTGTTGCTTTCTTGTGATCCTTTGTTAATGATCCTGTGTGAAAATCGTTGAGTGTCCTCCAAGCATGTACAAAAATGAACGGAACTAGATTAAGGTGGCTCGGTGGGCATCTATGCTGTCCGAAACCTGATTGAACATTACTCTAAAAAACTGCTCGCGGCATATGAAGCCGCAAAGGAAGTAAAACTAAAACCTGTAAAACCTGTATGGCCACAATCCAATGTATACTTTGGCTTGATGGTTAGGTCCCATCCTGCTGAAAAGAAAAGGAACGAACACAATGGATTCGTCTAGAATTACAGAGTAACACATCTATCAACATAGAACCATCTACCATACATCTAACAATTTGCCTAAATAGGAAACAATGTATCCAAGTACATAGCAGACCTGTTGGCCCACAGTTTCAAGATGATATCAATGAGTTTAAATATATATATATAGATATATATATATATAAATGTGAAAATATGTACATGTAAAAACATACATGTCATGTATGTGTCTATTTGCTTGTTTCTCATATTTGTTCACCTGTCAGGTGAGAGTCTCTATATAGATTCTAACAAATGTGCACCTCTTCCTTCCTTCCTTCCTTCCTTTCTTACTCCGTCCTTCACTCGCTGCCATCACTTCCATCTTCTTTCTGCACTGTGGGGCACGCTGGACCCAAACACCATATCGCTAGCTCCAGATGCTGTGGGGCATGCCGGGACCCCAACACAATATTGCCAGCTCGGGATGCTGTGGGGGGCGCATGGGCCCAAGTGCCAGACAGAATGCCAAAGAGAATGAGAGAATAGATGCCAAATAGAACGCCAAAACCAATGCCGGAAATAATGTCAGAAACAAACCGCACTAGGCACCAGAATGCCACAAAGAATGTCAGAATTGATGTCAAATAGAATCCCAAAAAAATACCAGAATAGATTTCAAATAGAATGCCAGAAAGAATGTCAAATAGACTGCCCGAAAAATATCCGATAGAATGCCACAGCGGGGATCGCTCGAAATGAAGTAACTGTGAATTTTATGAAATGATTTTCGAATGAAATTACTGTATTTATTTACTGCAGATGCAAACAAACATGTGCAGTTACAACTGTTCCATTTTACACGTTTGAAATGGTTGGTTGGATCCAAGTTTGTGTCCCCGAATGTTGTGTCTGTTGGTGATATGTTACAGTTGCCCCACAAAGCCAAATTGTTCATCACTACTAGCCCATCAACTAAATACAGCTGTAGCAAGCTTCATATCGCAGGATCTCAGTGTCTCTCGAAAAAAGGCAGGCACCCCATGTTGCCCCGATTTGTGTGGACCCCTGCAACATCAACACATCCCCATTAAATCACCACCATATGCCCAGCTGGCTTCGCTGTATAATTTGCTATGTGGGTGCGTGTGGTAATTCCCGCTTTGCCATTTTATGGGAAAATCCGTGTAAGCCACCAAGTCGCCGGGAATATATTGTTGATCAAATGACAACAAAACAGTAGTAAACTAAGCCAACTTTAACCAACTTAGCCAGCTATAAACCGCCCATATCTCATATCTCGGCATTATTTCGCAAGTAGCTGGCCCTATGCCTCCTTGATCCCGGGTTCTCCCATGTATACACGGGTTGTAATCACCACGATCTAACTTGTTGCTACTTAAGTGAATGATCGTCCAAGTGGTTTTTCAACTAATTATCCGAGCGGCATGTACTGCTCTGTGGGTCCCTTCATCGCCGCCGCCAGCCTCGCCTCTGCGCTGAGGATCTCCACCGTGCCGCCAGGCAATACCTGCATGATGCGACCCATGTCCACGGTGGAGTCGTTACCCACCTGGGAATGTGGTTGGGTGAAACATGTGGTTTCAAATGAAACATCAGGAAGGGACATGAAAATATGTTTGAGATATTTTGAGATGCGGTTTCATGTTCGAATTGCATCCCAGCAAAACGGAACATGTTGACACGGGCAGCTTTGTTGTGTGTCTAAATATTTAAATAAGTATATATATATATAGAGATCAATACCAGACGATTCCTTGTGACCTTGTTTGTGTTTTCTGCTAAGTGGCCTTTAGAAGGAGGTCAGTTAAGGAAAACGTAGAAAGAGGTCAGCGCAAACAGCCAATCCTTAAGTGACCTTTTCAAGGCTTACGGCTTACGGCTTAAGTGACCTTTTCAGGGTCCTAAGTGACCTCGTTTCATCCCACCTCGAAACCCCAGTGACACGCAAGTGACACGCAGTGACACGCAGAAATCATGTGATCAGCCAGGCAAAGAGGTCA
>Ga0126342_10011278_pt1 | contig 15969 bp, 14 predicted proteins | sample Cyp1metagenome_FD_92528 | JGI IMG/M metagenome (GOLD analysis project Ga0126342, IMG submission 92528) | Coral microbial communities from Lord Howe Island, Old Settlement Bay, Australia - Cyphastrea 1 metagenome | ecosystem: Host-associated > Invertebrates > Cnidaria > Coral ... | reverse complement strand
TGGTGATTAATGGTGATTAATGGTGATTAATGGTGATTAATGGTGATTAATGGTGATTAATGGTGATTAATGGTGATTAATGGTGATTAATGGTGATTAATGGTGATTAATGGTGATTTAATGATGATTTAATGATGATTTAATGATGATTAATGATGGAAAAAATGGTGGTTTTCATATCAACAGCTGCTATGATCGAATTCAATCATCAAAACATATCAAAACATACTTCAAGACATCTAAGAAATACCAAACACATCCAAACACTACAGTCGACTACAGTCCCAGTTGAAAGCAATCTAACTCACCTGTAAAACAAAATGGTTCAAGGTACCGTCCAACCGCCCAGCCTCCAGTAATAACATAGCTATGGGACATCCAACATTGTATATTTTTTTCCATTGGTATGTTTGTTTACAAGAGGGTGTATCCCACTATGCACCCATAATGGTTAATATTATATCCCACTATAATCCATTATCCCATCTACATTTCTACCAGTTCTACTAAATTCATCCAAGTTCTATTGGTTACATACCTGGTGTTCACTTATTATATCAATGGGAATTCCAGGATTCTAAATTGGAGGTACTGTACCATATAAGGGCATATTTTGTGGGGATATTCCCTTACATAGGCCTTATACAGGCTTATATATGGTAGGTACCTCCAATTTAGGTTCCTGAAATGGCCATTGATTATATGCCCACCAAGCTCGCCACAGATCTCCCAATCCCTTTCTTCCTTGAATTGATGAAAACCTCCAGTTTTTCCGAGTGAATTTTCCAGCCATGGTTGATTTCCAGAGGGCTAGTTGCTGCTAAATATGGGTATAAACTACAACCATTCAAACACCGGCCATTTGGGGATACTTACCCCAATCCCAAGCATGATCCCAGTGACTTGTATCCAGAAATATCCAGAAATATCCAGAAATATCCAGAAATATACAGAAATATCCAGAAATATCCAGAAATATCCAGAAATATCCCATATTTCTATTGGGTTTTCACTATCCCAAGATATCTCTGTTGGCCAAGGCGCGAGGAAACCTTCCCCACCGGCGAAGCCGAACTCCCGGTCCTTGACGTCGCGGGATTCCGCTGTTAGGCTCAAGACCCAAGGCTTGCCGATGCTCCAATCCTAAGCTGCAGCCATGGTGAGTTGCGGCTAAGGCGACCATGGCGAACGTGAGAAAAAGACACGTTTTTCTCATGGGAAGATTGGAATAAATGGTTTGAAATTGACTAACTGATTTAGGGTTAGGGGTTATTTCGATTCCATGAGGGTATAGCTGTCAAAATGCTAAACGTGTTTAGTTTATCAATTTTGTGCGATTACTAAATCAAGGTAAACCCCCTACCCACCTGGCTTTCCTCAGAAATCATCCCCAGGCATCCCATCCTTCAGCAAGCATCTGGATGCCCAGCTAGCTGCTCTTGCAATTTCAAAAGCTCTGCTGCTGGCAGGACATCATCGTGGAAGCCCTGATGCAGATGAGATGGACTGAACCACCTGGAAATTTGGATCTGATACTAACATATAGAATGAAATGATATAGACTTGTAGAGTGATGTGGCATGATATAATGATATATGACCGGATAATTATGTACAGAATGATCACTTGAAGCCGGAAGTTTGTTTTTTTTCTTGTTTTTGTTCACATTTTTTTGCAATTTTCTGGGCATGACATCATGACATTTGTTTGTGCCAAGCAGCAATTCCCTGGACAGTGACGTTGATGTCAGGGAACTGATTCTCGGGGCAGCCGGAGAACCTGGCAACCATCATTCTGCGATGTGTCTATCGGGAATTCCACCTCAATCTATATGCTGGTTGGTGGTATGACCCTACCATTGGTTGGTAATATACTGTTAATAATGGTTATTATATGATTATATGGTTATTATATGGTTAATGATGGCTAATAATATTCTGGTTGGTGGTATACCTACCCCTCTGAAAAAGATGAAAAGTCAGATTGGATCATCATCCCAACTATTGGGGAAACTAAAAAATGTTCCAAACCACCAACCAGTATATGTTTTTTTTATCTATAGGGACAATGATGACAAACTCCTTCAAATTGGGTGCCCGATATTCAATCAAACTCATATCTTGCCAAAAATGTCCATATGGAGTCAGCAATTGCAATTCATTCTCTTGGCTTTCCGGACCCTCGGGACTGTTGTCTCTGTCTTGTAGTCAGGAGGGATGCCTCCACAGAACAAACACATCTTGAATATGGGCCACCATGACGCTTCTTCAGCAAATATCTGACATTCTTGCACAGTCTTCATGAGCGCAAAAAAAAAAACTCTGGGCTGTTGTTTGACTTTTTGTTGCCACTTGCCGTATCTTGCAACGCCTTCATTGTGTGACAAGAACATGATTCTGTCAAGGACGAAACTCGGCTGACAGCTATCTCTTCACCAATCTTGAGACCGGTTGATTTTTCCACATGAAACCCTTTCCATTTATGGTGCTGACCATCTATCGTCTAGAAAAACGAGAAAAATCGTGCGCCTTTCCAGGCTGTAAGGCATCACTCCTGTAAAGAGTGGGCAATGTGAAATTTTCTTCAGTGAACGGGGGGGCCATGACAGCATGACCCAAGATCTCCACAAATACCGCAATTCCAGGAAACCCAGCAAACCCTTCCACAATGTCCATCGCAACCACCCTTGAATAATCGTGTCTGCAAAACACATTTTGGGATATTTTGGGTATATGATGTGTCTATATATTTGTTGTCTACAAAATTTGGTATTATTAAGTAATTCGGGGTTACTCTGTTGCAAACATCTTGCGCATCCAGCTGCAAAACTTACGCAACAAAATATGTTCACAAACTCGAAATTTGCAGCTGGCACCCGATCCTTAAGTTTGAAACCCTAAAATTGAAAACCTGCCTGAAACATACGTTGCATGTTGCTGCAAAGTGCTTTCCCAATGAGCAAACGATAAACAGAAACTGGCATTGGTACAATGGCGTAAATGTCTGCAAACCGCCCGGCAAACCATCCCAATACCAACACTTTGGCACACCGGCTGCCAAGAGGATCTGCAGAATTTGCGAAAAGCCACTCAGTCAAGTAGAAAACCCACACAAAAAATCACCAAAAAAACATTTAAAAAAAACACAACCCCCCTGGAAAATGCAAAGTCGGCTGGCCGTATTCCGTTTTTTTGTTTCGGATGAGATGTGCACTAGTTTACTTCATGACACTCGACGCAAGCTGCCTTTTCCCTATGCAGGCTCTGCCAGTAAGGACAGGAAAACGCTGGAGATGTCATGGGCCACAAGCGTGCAGGATTGTTTGATGTTGTGTAGCGCGTCCGTGCGCGCAGATGCAAGACACGATTGAAATATCTAATATGCACCCCATATAAGATCTCACATGCCGCCGACGCGCAACCAAAAAACGCCACGCCAACACCAGCAAGACACCCACAAGCAAGAGACCGCGCATACACCACCAAAAGTACGGCTTAAAATGGCTTAAATGCCACCGCAACACCAACAAAATACCTCGCAAACACCATATGACGCATATACATGCCCGCCCAAGCGCCACCAAGACGCACCTGAGCAATAAACACTGATACACCGTGGGGGTTGCACCAAGACATCACCGACACTCCACCAAGATGCCACCAATTCACGACTGATGAGCCCCACAGTCTGCAATGCCAACCCAAAAGCGCCCAGAACAGCCAAACATGAACCTAATTTTTCTGCAAGTCGAAGATTCCGTCATCTAATTTCCATCTCCACAGGCTGTTTATTCATAGCAAATTTCCACTACTGTAACGCCTCTCGCCATGCTTTGTATGAGCGCTTTTAGACAAAATTAGATTGCTAGCATTTAAGTTGTCCAGTTTTCCTATTCCCGGTTTGCCTTTATTAGATCAGATCAGATTGTTTGAACTTCGAGCAGACTAGATTGGGTTTGGACCAGGTTCGATTGGGTTAGATTACATTAGGCTAGATTAGCCCCCTTTGCCCTTCTTAAACTTAAATATGTGCCCTTCAAGTAGGCTCGATTAGATTTAGATTTTAGATGATTTAGATTAGGTTCGATTAGACTAGGTTAGACTACGTTTTGCTCTTCCCCATTTGCCTTCTTCAGATGAGATTTGGCTCATCTCTACTAAGACAGCTGCACGCAACCCTCTTTCAGGTTTTCCCACTTGCCCTTCGAGCAGATTGCACTAGGCTAGATTAGATTAGACCAAATTCGATTGCTTTTTAAGTGTTTGCCCTTTTTAGATTAGATTCCTAGCATTAACCCAACATTTTTGCGGGTAAACCCATGGTAAATCAGCTTCGGAAGGATCCCTCCTCGGCAACTTCGCAGCCAGGCTTGGCACAGCCAAGGCCGCCAAGGCCACGGCCAGGGCCAAAGTGGCCTGCCGATCTTAATTTCATAAGTTAATAATTTGTTGTAATTATTGCTTATATAACCTCATTATATTACTTATTTAACATGGTTATACATGTTTAACTTCGGTCCACTTAGGGCTGATAATTAAAAGAACATGTTATTCGACGGCTCCAAGGGTTGACACTACTCACAATTATGTTCAAATCGAAAGGTCAAGTTGTTTCTTTGGGTTCCAACGGATTTGCTGCACAACGCGCCATGATCTGCCTCAATACTGCTCCCGCCTTCATGGTTCTTCCCTCTCCGCCGCCGTGGTGAGATTCACTAACCTCAGTGCCACCATGTTTTCAGCGCAACATCAGTGTTACAATGATGGGCCCCAAAAGGCCCCCAATGCATCCCAATGCTGTTTATTGGTACAGCTGCCCAAAGAAAACGGACTTGCCAGGGGGGTCATTCTCCCCACAAACTTTGGCAGTCGTGGACATGTTTCTTCAGATTCGACTGCGGCCCAACGCACACAATTTGACAAACCAAGTCAACACCTACAGCCATTGAGGAGCTCGATTTGTTTTTGCATCAATGGGTTTGATACCCAATGGCACAATGGTCTTTACTCGCAAATCCAAGGGTATTCACGGGTATTCTGCTAGTTTTTGCCACCATTGCTGCGATTGAACCCGCGTACTTCCTGATCACAATCATATCATTCCCGACCCTCCGCGCTGATCCAACAACATCCAAGGCACAAAGCTTCGTTGTGGGGGTGCAGCACGAGGGCTGTGCCCCGCTGGGTGGCCCGGCAGGGCCCTTGAGCTATCTTGGCCACGGAGCACGCGGCTGCAGATCACCAACAGCAGTTGATCCTCTTAATTACTCCCAAGATTAGTAAACCCAAGGGCGCGGCTTTTCTGCGACAGCTCCCACAACAATATTCTAATTCTAATTCATTCAGTTCCGATGATCGATACAAGTAGTAGCCGGGCAAGCCGGGGGCGGATACCCGAAAACATGGAAGTACCTAGAAGTATCAACTTCTGGTCTGCATGCAGTTGCAGCATCTGAAGGTTTTGATGGCATTTTCTGTCCGCGTTCTGCCATAACCTGTTGCACTCACGCAGTCCCGCCCACCTCTCAGCTTGCTCATTGTCAGTGGGACGCCCACTCTGTTTGGAAATCATCCAAGAAGCACAACCGGACTATGTTTTCTGGTCTTGAGATGTCTGGAGTCTGCAGCTTCGCCATGAAATATACATTGATGGCACAACAGTGGGCAGCAATAAGACCATCCATTCCCATAGGATCCATGTATGGTATATATGCTAACATTTGGGGTATATATTGATGGTAAATGTTACCATATATGGCATACATGGATCCTATGGGATTGCTGTGGATGGTCACGGGGCATCACCAGTTGCCTCGACCTCGCGCGTAGTGTTGACCCACGCCTCTCTGCTCCAATAGCGTCACAAGTTCTCCAGCAGAGCGACATTGCAAGGTGCCCTGCGTCAAGTCCCGCAACAACTGGACTGCAGCAGCCCGCGCCGCATCCTAGGAGATGAGGGATCACAGGTGGGAAGGAAAAGCAAAAACTCTCCAAGATGCACCAAGAGAGCCAAGGTGTTTGTAGTGCCGAACCCCAGCCATACTGTGCGCCTATGAATTCGAATCTGATTACGTGGGGCATGATGTTATGGGACTACGCAAAGCAATCAAGGTGCCACAGGGTGGTGGTCCCTAATTTCAATATTAGCCTGAGGCATCAACTCAGCAATAGCCACTGTATACAACATTGATGCGTGACACGCAATCCAAAATCTAAAAAATATCTGCAGGAATCTTGGGGCACGCGGACTCATCTGCTGCAAAAACTTGGTGCAACAACCAGCAATAAATGGTGTGTAAATATATATATATATGTATTGATAAGAAAGAAATCATTATACAAGTCTGATGATATGGATACAGAGACCAAGACTCTGACATGTGTGGATACTTGAGCCGCAGGAAAGTGCTTTGAAGTTGGGGCCCCAAAGCTTCGAAAGGCAGAAAACCCTGGGTTGAAACGGCCACATAATCCACGACTTCGAAGAAAGCCTCCACCTGAAATGAACGGAATCAAGAAATAAATGTCACTAGATCATATACAATATGAATGAAACTTCATCTACTCTGAGATCAACGGAGACGTCATTAGATGAACTTCCAAATCTTTCAGCAAGCCTCGCCTCCTCAAATGGTTTCAAGTCCCCACCACGGCAGATAGAGATCAATCCCAGGTTGCAATGATTGTGTTCTTGCCCGGGTGTTGCCAACAAGGAGCCTTTGGTTCGATCCTCGTAGGCTTGGCAGAAAGGGTTCCAAATTTGTGGTCGAAGGAGGTTGGCGCCCAGCCCTATCAAACCAAGATCCTGGTGTGCAAGTGCATCATGGGTGGGCACCAGGAAATTCGTGTGTCCCGCAACGATCCTGACAAGCTGAACGTACCAGGTCGAAGGATTCAAGAATTCAGGAGCTTCATCTTAAGTGAGAGGGATCTTGAGTATTTCAACCGATCATTTCAGGTGAAAATTGCGTTTCAAACATTCATAGGCCAAAGATTGCCAAAGTTACTATAAGTAAAACAAGAAGTAAAACAAGGATTTGAGATGATTTGAGCAACCAACGCAACCAACTATGGATAACCGGTTTCTGATAGTATCCGCAGTTCCCCCAAATGAAATGGACATTTGGCAAGCCCTTCGCAGGGAGCACCGTGTTTTTACCGAGTTTCAATGGGACATTGAGACGAAACAAGATGCCCAAGGTTGGATGCCAAAGCTCCTTGTAGTTGTCAAAGCCTGGGTGGCAAAGAAGCGCCACATCCGGCGTTTCCCTCTCCTTTGCATGGTAAAGCTCATCAAACTGCCGGATTCGGACTTTTGGCGCAGTGGACCGAGTTGACTTTTGCATCATGGACCATGTACGCACTCCCTGGGGCAGAACAAAGTTGTCCTGGTTACCGAAATAGGTGATCTCAACCACCCTTGGACGGATAAATCCTGCTGCAGCCAACAGCTCCCCAAGTCCGGACCAATCTGCACAGCCCTCAAAGTCTGGCGTGGCACCGATGCAGTGCACCTTCAAGTCGGCCTCCCTCAGCTCCAAGCCCGCAGCCAGCATACCGAAGACTAACGTTGGAGCCAGGGCCAAATTGACACAGCTCCTGGGATCTGATGGTAAAACTCCCCAAGTGAACAGGAGTTTCTGCCGGAGGCAGCAAGCAGCTTGCAGCTCCGCTCGATCTTCAGCCATGGCAATGGATGACGGATCAGGCGACCTGGCTGCTAGGTGTAGGAGTATGAGATCCTGCCGGTGTAGACTGGCACGTGTGGCTGGAGCACCAAGGTGAGGTGGGCATGGAAGCTGCAACAAGTTGCTTTCTGAAATGGCAAGTTTCTGCGGCCCAATCCCCACTCCCCAACGTCCATTCGATGTCTTGGGGCTGACAATGGTGCCATGGCGGCTGTTCAAATCCGGGCGGTTCTGGAGACCTCTGATCATCACCCTGCTCCCAACCGCTAACTCATCTAACTCACCGTCAGCTTCCAGAACTTCCAAATTCTGCGGTCGCACGGCAATCCGTTGATCATTCTCCAGTTCCACAGCCACACGATCGCCAAGTGAAACCACCACCGCCGTGCATCCGTTGAGATCAGACTTCTGCAAGTTGATCAAACGAACCCGGCACCCAACCGATACGCCAGCCATGGATATTTCGGACATCTGGCTGCACCAAATGGCTGAGTTGATTCCTACTCCCGTTGGGGCAGTTCAAGGTGGGATGATTGGGGGCCACAGCATGCAAAATTCGATGAGATCAACAATGATAATGAAGCTGGATGAAGTTAGTATCTATAGGGGTGTACAGGGTGATAATTGTAATATATCTTGAACTTGATAAATCAACATCCAAGCGAGAAAAAACTGCGCTGGACTCAGGATGCTGCCGGCATGCTGACGGCGGGTTAGTTCACAACCATGCCGTCTTGGCTCAGAGAAAGATATAATTTTTAGCTTATATATATAATATTATAAACATATTAGATATATATATATATATGTTTGAACATGCTTGAGCACAAGTGTTCAAATATCCATTCAAAATATGATTGCGACGTTTGGGAAAGTAGATAATACTTGAAGGTCTAACGGCCTATACGACTGGCGGTTGATCTTTAGCCTTGAACATATCGGATCCCAGGGATGGAAGTTGACATGGACAGTGACAAGAAATGACATGAGAAGGCCTCATCCCAAAACAAGATCCCGTTTTGTATGTTTTGTATAGCCCAAAGAATCCCACATCGACATGGCATATGTTAATGATTGTTAATGGGGAAAAATGGAGATCCACCATCGAAGTCTGGATCGAAGACCTGTGAGACAAAGCCCTTACCATTTCACCCGATCTCTGAGGTGCCTGCATCTTTTTGATGTGATCAAGTCCAAACCTTGCTGGAACACCAAGACTTCCAACTCACAGAAAAAACAAGTGTCCACAATCAAGTGCCGCTGTTTGCTCTTGCTGCCTAGGTGTAAAAAGTGGCAATGTGCAAAACTGAAGTTGGCAACAGTGCTCCTTTTTTTTCTCACCTCGCCGCTAACTCCGCTCCGCTCGAACTCCTTACGATCTCACTGTCTTCACCGTGACGTCCAGCACCACGCCGTCCGGCAGCTTGTTGCCGGACAGGGTGCGGATTGCCAGCTCAGCGTCCTCGGTGACGCCGAACTTCAGCAGCGCCGCGCCGGTGCAGCTGCCGCTGACGCCGTCTTTCAGCAGGCGAACGGATTGAATGGGACCAAAGGGAGAGAAGATGGAGTAGAGATAGAGCCTCAGATCAAATCAATCAACTTGAATGATGACATAATATGACATAGTCTATGAATGCCTCCTAGGTCATAGAGATCATAGAGCATTTGTTGGATCTGTTAGATCATCTCTTAGATCATCTATGATTGATAGGTCAGACATTTTGTCGGACCAAAGAATGGTGCTCCAGATTCTGGAACGGAACAACCTGGAACTGTGAGCCGAGCAGTCTGGAAATGTGTATAGCAAGCAACTCGTCAGCGTTGGATGGAAGCCCCTTGATGTACAAATTCGTTGGGTCCATGTTGTGGGGCAGCACCGGTCTGAAGCCCTTCACACGAGACACCTTAGTGACGTGCAAGTCGTGGCAACAAAAATGCAGCAAAAGATCTGAGAGGTTTACCTTGGTATCCCCCAATACCAAATGCATGTCACAATCCAATCCACTGAAAATATTCAGTGACAAAAAGGAATGTGCATTTTTTATCAAAGATCTTCTTGCCAACATGTGCCTGCATATAAACCAGTGGAAACTGGATCTCTCACCCATGGGTCTCCCAAGTCTGTTGGTGAATCATCACCTTCAAAACTGCCATAGTGTGGGCTCAAACCCATATTAAATTTCATATTAAAAATCACTAAAAATCAGATTAAAACATATATTAAATCCCAGTATTTTCAGACACCCAGCACACTGACATGTCTCAGTCAAGGCACCGTCTCGCTCATTGCGACCATGAACTCGGAACCTCAAGGTGAATCGAGTGACGAATAAAATTATTGGCAAGACAGTAAAAATATAACAAGTGCAAGTATTTCTCCAGAAAAATGTCATAGTACACCATTACATCAAACTAGCAACCACTTGAGAAAATGGTTGGTTTAAATCATTTGACCGTCACATTTTTGGGAAATACATATCCCCACAACCAGCCATCCACCACATTAATGGTTAAATATCCCCATACTGTGCCAACGTTTGCTGGTTTAACCACGATTTTGCTTGTCAAATCACCATGTTTGTTTCGCCAATTGCAAAAACTTCATGACCTTAAACCAAAAAAAAACATCAAAACCACTATTTAACCAATTTTTAACAAAATCCACTCAAAGTCAAAAAATATAGAGATCTTTGAGGTTTTTCTTGGAGATCCTTGATCCACGCAGCAAAAAAACCATCCCGACCGCCACGTCACTGGCCGGGCTGGGCCCTGGTGGCCCCGTTGCTTTGGGCGGCGCTGGCCAGGCGCCCTCAGAGGCCCCCGGCAGCGTGGCCATCAACGTGGCGGTGGAGACCGGCGCCACGGGCGACACAGGGCCGCCCTGGCCCTCCGGGGCCTGGAAAATCGGGTTTTCCATCGAAAAAAATCGTGAAATCATGTGAATTACTATACTTAATTCTAAAACATCCATGATCATTCTTCTTGCTATGATATAAGGTCTATTCTATAACTATTATCCTATATCAACTACGCTTGTGATTGTCAATCACGGATGCCGATGCCCCATGATGCCCCGCCCAGCCTTGCCATATGGCTCAAAGCGATTTGAAAACGTCTCTCTCTCCATTCGCTGCTCCATGGGAACGATGCGCACGGACAGCGGCCTCTCTAAGCCTCTGGGGGCAAGCTGCTACTGGTGCCCCTGCTGCTCTTAAAGACCATCATCATTTCGAAAAACACAGGGATCAAGGAATAATGTCAACCCTAGATTAAGAAACCCTATACTGTTTAGTTGGAGGGGGTACCATTTCAGTAGCCATGTATTATCATTTATTATCATTTATTACTATTTGGGGGAAGAACCACAGTTAATCAACCAGGTTTTTTTTTTTTTTTTTCGATGTTGCCCTCGGGCAGTCGAACATGGGTTCCAAAAGTCTTTACCCATAAATGATGAGAAGATGATCAACGGCCATTTCAGGCCATAAATTGGAGGTACCTACCATATAGAAGGCCTATATATAAGGCCTAAATTTCAGGGAATATCCCCACAAAATATGGCCTTATATGGTACAGTACCTCCATTTTATAGGATCCTGGAATTTCCATTGAGATGAATTCCCTTTTCAAAAACGGTGGTGATTTGCATTGCGACGTCAGATGATCGAGAGGGTATGATCTTTCATCACGATGATCATGGATTCAAGTATGTTGAAATATTTTACAACTATGATGTGTTACTTTAGTTCTGCTATGACTGAACTAACAAACAAGATATGAATAGACAAACACATAAACACACACACATGTCATGTGCATATATATATATATTTACATGCACGAATACATACATACATACATACATTACATTGCATTGCATTGCATTGCATTGCATTGCATTGCATTGCATTACATATATTGATATAGATATAGACACATACATGCCATTCCGTTCCATTCCATTCCATTCTGTTCCGTTCCATTCCATTACTTTCTTTTCCATTCCATTACAGTCCATTCCATTCCTTTCCATTCTATTCTATTCCATTCCATTCCTTTCCATTCTATTCTATTCCATTCCGTTCCGTTCCGTTCCATTCCATTACTTTCCTTTCCATTCTATTTCATTCGGTTCCGTTCCATTCCATTACTTTCCTTTCCATTACAGTCCATTCCGTTCCTTTCCATTCTATTCCATTCCGTTCCGTTCCATTCCATTACTTTTCTTTCCTTTCCATTCCATTACTTTCCTTTCCATTGCAGTACATTCCATTACTTTCCTATCCATTCCATTCCGTTCCGTTCCATTACTTTCCTTTCCTTTCCATTCTAGTACATTTCATTACTTTCCTTTCCATTCCATTTCATTCCTTACCTTTCCATTCCAGTACATTCCGTTACTTTCCTTTCCATTCCAAGTCATTCCGTTCAGTTCCATTCCATTACTTTCCTTTCCTTTCCATTACAGTCCATTCCATTCCTTTCCATTCTATCCCATTCCGTTCCGTTCCATTACATTCCATTCCACTTGGTTCCATTCCATTGCTTTCCATTCCTTTCCTTTCCATTCTATTCCATTCCGTTCCGTTCCATTCCATTACTTTCCTTTCCTTTCCATTACAGTCCATTCCATTCCTTTCCTTTCCATTCCAGTACATTCCATTACTTTCCGTTCCATTCCATTTCATTCCGTTCCGTTCCAGTATATTCAATTACTTTCCTTTCCATTCCAGTGCATTCCATTACTTTCCTTTCCATTCCATTTCATTCCGTTCCGTTCCATTCCATTACTTTCCTTTCCATTGCAGTACATTCCATTACTTTCCTATCCGTTCCATTTCATTCCGTTCCGTTCCATTCCATTACTTTCCTTTCCATTCCATTTCATTCCGTTCCGTTCCATTCCATTACTTTCCTGTCCATTCCAGTACATTCCATTACTTTTCTTTCCATTTCATTTCATTCCGTTCCGTTCCATTACTTTCCTTTCCTTTCCATTCTAGTACATTTCATTACTTTCCTTTCCATTCCATTTCATTCCGTTCCGTTCCATTCCATTACTTTCCTTTCCATTCCGTTCCGTTCCATTACTTTCCTTTCCATTCCATTTCATTCCGTTCCGTTCCATTACTTTCCTTTCCATTCCAGTCCATTCCATTCCTTTCCATTCTATTCCACTCCGTTCCGTTCCATTCCATTACTTTCCTTTCCTTTCCATATGTATGGTATATATATATATATATATTATAGAGCCACCCGTCTATCCTGACGATCCTGCCATGTATTTTTTGGAAGTCAGGCCTTGCAGCACCTGGCCATCGAAGTCCGCAACCAAGCGTTCCGCCTCGGATGGCAGCAGCCGCAGCAGGGCTGAGGGAGGACTGCCTTGGCTGCCATCGTCCAGCAGCTTGGCTTGGACCTGCCAGATGATGGATCGGCTGAAGTGGGTTGTACCCTCTGGTAAACTAACATAGCTATTGAAAATGGCCATTTATAGTGGATTTACCCATCAAAAATGGTGATTTTCGATAGCTATGTTAGTTTACCAGAGGGTAAGCAGGGGAAAATGGTGCATACTGATGTTTCCCGTATTTACCCTGGAAAATGGTAGCATGGTTGGAGCCATGGGAAAATTTGGAACCGTGAGGAAGGCATGGTTTTAACCCCAAACCAACCGGGTTTCATGCACATGTTCCCAAAAATCCACCAACAAAAATCTTCAAACGAATGTGGTTTGAGTTAGGACTGGCGTCTGCATCGGGGAAGGTTACACCAATCAAGAGAAGCATATGGAAAAAACAATCCTATGACCACAGTGAAAGTCACCCGCAAATCCATCCTGGAACATATGTATATGCATTACACAGCTTATTTATATGCTTGAATAGACTGATGTATATATATATATATCTCTCTCTCTCTCTCTCTCCCTCCCCCTCATAAACATATATAATCATGTACTTGTATATATATATATATATATAATTATACTGCGTATAAGGTGTATAAGTTAATAGAATGAAACAAATACAGCAACTGGTGCAATCCAAAGTTGGTGCTAGAGGTCTTAATGGCAGCTCCGAATCTATCGGCCACAAGTCATGAACAAAACAGGGGGCTAACGCACCGCAAACACATTGTTTTTGCATGTGCAGCACAATGATGCAGTATATTTTGCCATCAGCGAACTTCATCACTATACTCCCAGAATTCGCAATTTGAGACGAAAACAGTCTTCCAACGCCCCTATCTGCCAGGGCCCATGTTCCTTGGAGGTAGGGTAAACCACCCTTTTTCCATGGGCGCCTGCCCATAGCCAGCGAAGAAAGACTGCAGCTGCTCAACTGACGTGCCTGTGGTCCAGGTGTGCTGCGAAAAACTGACGTTGCTGCCACAGAGCCACGGGAAAACACGTACCCTCTGGTAATTTTATAGTCATTTATAGTTGATTTACCCATTAAACATGGTGATTTTCCATGATTTTCCATAGTTATGTAAACGTTTACCAGAGGGTAACGAAAATGTTGACGAATAGATGAAACTCGAAGTCGCAGTTCTGTAGATGTATATAGTACGCTTCAAAAAGGAGTCAGTCTGTCTTATCATGTCGTCTTGATCATCCAAAAGAAAAATGGAACATCTGAAAACCAAGATACAGCCCACGAACCCAAATGCAGTCACGTGAAACACTTTTGTGAAACCAATTAATTATTTCAATAGTCTTGTACATTCTTCCCCTGTTACCCTACCAGTGTAGACTGTGGAGTGTAGAATGGGGTGGAGTGCAGAGTGTGCAATGTGAAGCCAGTGGAGTGTTAAGTGGGGAATGTAGTGTGCAGGGCATGAAGTGGGCATTGTGGAGTGTGAAGTGTCGAGTGTAAAGTGTAGAGTGTAGCGTGTAAAGTGAGAAGTGTGAAGTGTAGAGTGTGGAGTGTAAAGTGTGATGTCTAAAGTATTAAAGTGTAGTGTGTGGAGTGTGATATTCCCATGATCATCCAATTTTTCCCATCATAATCTTATCATGGAAGTGTCAAGTGTGACAGCCAATGTTCAGCTGCACCTGTAGGCAATCCACTGATATGCACTGCAGTTGGCTGTGGCATCTCCTCCTGTGGCCAGCCACCAGCCGATCCCATGCCCGGCGCCATGCTGGGTGCCATGGCGGCTCCCATGGGAGCAGCTCCTTCCTTGGTGGCCGGGAAGATGTTTGTTGGATTCCCGGATTGATCTGGAAGGTCTATGGAATGCATAGGCATAGACCTATCATAGGATTAAAGTATGTGAAATAGATGGGCATTCCGTGAGAATCATGATGTTCCAATCTGTTGATGTCTTGTCGAAAGGTGATATGATTTGGCGAAGTTGCCAGTGACACCCGGCAAGTGCAAGTGCAAGTGCTTTTTTCTTACCCTGTGATGATATGTGTGTTGAAAAATAAGCCGAACTTGCCCTGAAAGTTGACGCATTGCTGTACATACCAAGACTGGTTGGTGGTATACCAGTATCATATTCTCCCATTATTAACCATTCTCAACCATTATTAACCATTAACATGATTCACCATGATTAACCATGATTAACCATCATTAAGCCATTCAGAAAATATGCCATTGAAACCACTGCCATTTTTTAGCAGTAACCAGATTTTCGTTCAGACTGCGGCGCCGGGAATGCGCCGGGCATCTCTCTGCCATGTCTGTGCTATCTGGGCTTTCTCGGAGCTGTTGGCGTATTTCACGGTGAGCTGATAGTCTCGGTCCTGAGACGTTCAAACCGAGACTAAAAAAGGAGCTTTTATGGCCCGGGCAGAAGCCAAACCAAAAGTTAGAACCCCCAAGGAAGTGCCATGTTTATGGCCAAATATGGCCAACATGGGATATATCATGATATATCATGATACTAGTATATCATGATATATCGCTATATTTTGATATCTGTTGTGATTCGAAATCACCACAGATCTATGGTGATCTAACAGAATCGCTGATCAATCCCGATTCATCCAAGCCTGGACACAACGACTATCCATGAACATCTCCCGTTTATAGAGTTGTTTCCATAAACGGTACCAAAACACGGCAAGGGAAGCTCTGGAACATTCCTGGAACATGGCCCACATTTTTTGAGGATTTAAAAAAATTACCTGTCAAAAAAAATTGCTTTACTTCGTGTGATCCCCACCATGACATTTATACATTTTCTTACTGGCAAATCTTCTGGCATTCTATCTGACATATCTTCTGACATTCTATTTGGCATTCTATCTGGCATATCTTCTGGCA
>Ga0126342_10011277_pt1 | contig 15971 bp, 14 predicted proteins | sample Cyp1metagenome_FD_92528 | JGI IMG/M metagenome (GOLD analysis project Ga0126342, IMG submission 92528) | Coral microbial communities from Lord Howe Island, Old Settlement Bay, Australia - Cyphastrea 1 metagenome | ecosystem: Host-associated > Invertebrates > Cnidaria > Coral ... | reverse complement strand
TATATATCATATATTAAATATCATATATTATATATTATATATCATATATTATATATTATATATCATATATTATATATATATTATACTAAATATTATATATTTTAAAATAGAAATTATAAATAATTTATTAAATATTAAATATCATATATTATTTATTATTTATATATTATAGATTAAATATGTATTATATATATATTATGTATTTGAAATTATGTATGGAGAATTAAATATATATTAGATATTATGTATTATATATATATTATAGACTCATAAATTTAAGATGGAATTTCATCAACCAAAGTTGGATGTAGCCAACAACATCAACAACTTGGGATTTCACCAAAAAAAACGGGTGCTGCTTGGGGAAAGCATCACCTTCCATGTGTGTCTTCCGGAGATTGACCACTCACTTTTTTAACGGTCGCCAACAACCAAAGATCTTAGAAATGTGCTGCCCTAGTTTGGACTTCCTAAAACAAATCCCATCTATAATATTCTACAAAACCCATCTATCATATTCTGTATATCCACCATCAAATGCTACATTTGTTTGGGCATCTCTGGTGACTTTAAAACCTGCCGTGCCGGTGGAATCTGGTCTTGCTGGGAATCTCCACCGTGGTCGGCTTTCACCTGCTGGTCGGCCGTACCCGGCCGGGGCTTGGAAGATTACTTAACTAAAGATCCTCGTCATATTCCCATTTAGTGTTGGTTAATCTATCTGATATAGAAATTTCGACCAATTTTTTCGGTGGTTGAGATATTGTTTATACAAAAAAATGTGGTTTGACAATCTCGATGGCTTATCTATGAATGTTTCGGTCGTTAAGATATCGTTTTTCCCCAGATACAACCATGTTACAGCATGTTACAACCATTACTACCAGATATACCCATCATACCCCCATCATATTTCCATGTATTGTTAGTGAATTTAGAGAGTGGCCGTTGGTGGGGAATGGTGGGGATGTAAACATGAGTTCCCATATGCCTCCAAACACTCCATTTTTACAGTGTTTTGTACGTCATGGTGCTAAACACATTGTTAATTGCGTATGGGTCAAAACTGAAGACCGGGGGGAAACAACTGGTTTATATAGTATGATTTAGTCTATTTTTGCTACTCATCATCCAATTGTTGGGGTAGCCAATTTTGACTCATATATTCAGGTTACGGTTTAATACTAATTGTTGGATACTAACTCCATTTCTGCTACTCACATCTTTTGATGATGGTTAGATTTAACTTTATCAATGTATGTTGGATAATTTACTGCCTACAACCATTTATACTAGTTTATATCATTACATATCATAAATCCATGATGCGTATTAAATCATACATGAAGGTTATTGTATGATGATAAACACTATCTTTACAACATTATAGAACAGTATATCATGATGATTTTGAAACACCATAACTGGTTGGTGGTTTCAACCCCTCTGAAAAATATGAAAGTCAGTTGGGATGATTATTCCATTCCCAGTATGTATGGGAAAGTCATTCAAAATTCCATGGTTCACCACCAACCAGATGATTATATGGTGGTTTCCTGAAATAGAAAAACCTCAATCATCCAACTCCTTAGACTTCAAGCTGGTATCCATGGTGACTTGAGGTATCACCATTTGCAAAACCAGATATACAATGGTGGTACCAAATCATGTATAGAACCACATATACGTGGTTGCACATTTTATAATGTTTTTTAGTAATCATATAATATCATATAATGTTCTAGCAAACACATATAATCACATGATTGTTCTTCAATCGTTTTTTTCTAATCATGTCCATGATGGTTTTTATATCATCCGTGATGCTTGAATAAACCAAACTACAAAACCATGAAATATCAAAATTCTGAAAAACATTTATATTTCAGAAAATAATTTGCCACCATGTTTGTCCCTTTTCAGAAGATGCATAGTGTAATGCTATAATCATCATCTGGTTGGTGGTTGAGCCCTACCCCTCTGAAAAAAATGATGAAGTGAAAGTCAGTTGGGATGATTATTCCATTCCCAGTATGATGGGAAAGTCATTCAAAATTCCATGGTTCACCACCAACCAGATGATTATATGGTGGTTTCCTGAAATAGAAAAACCTCAATCATCCAACTCCTTAGACTTCAAGTTGGTATCCATGGTGACTTGAGGTACCAACCATATATATGGAAAAATAACATTCATGTTCCAAACCACCAACCAGTAATGGTTACTAGTGACTAGTGGTTATATATATATATATGTGATTTATCCACCATGGCCACAACGCCTGACAAAACCGACCTGTGAGGCACGAGGCCAAGCGACTGGCCGAGGAGGCCTTGGGTGGTGGAAACCGGTGGGAAAACTGTGGGAAAAACCGGGAAAAAATTAGGATTTCCATGGGGATTTTCCATGGTAGATGGAAACTTCCATGGAACATTGATGGGGAAAAAAGTGCAAACACACATCTGATGTTTCTTCGTTTATGGCCAGATTGTAAACCAACTTGGATAACTGCGGAGCCTATACATTAGCATCCAAAAAGAAAGGGACGCAACTTATTCATGTGTTTATGATATCTATCTATCTATCTATCTATCTAACTACCTATTTGTATACGTGTACCTTTTCAAACTACAGGTAAAAACACAATGTGTACGAATATGTAAATATATATACATATATATCTATGCTATCCCCCTAAGATCTACCTTTTCTGGGCTAGACCGCATGCACATGAAGACAGACAACACACCTCTGCTAACCATCATTCCAGGGATGTCGCAGTGAGGTCGTCATAATTTTCCAAAAAGGAACGCATTTTGTCACTGTTTTAGTCCAGAGTTTTTTTGTCTATCTTCTTGGGGTTGCTACAGTACATTTGTAACATGATACGTGACATCTTTGCGCTGATCCTTTTCCTCCTGTCTGGGCGTCCGAAACGGTGGTGCTTCTTCCGCGCGCCTGGCACTAACTGAGATCTTGGTGAACATATATTGGCGTTCACAATCAACCTTGGCCCCCCCGAGAAACAGTGCTGTTTTGTCATCATTTGTGGCGTGAGCATTGAAATGCTTATCATCATTAATATGCTGCCTCTTTATACAATCTATCTGCATTAGTAGTGGGGATCCACAGTGATAAACCATCTCATCTTTTATCATTATGTATACCCCTGCCCGGGATGAACATTCTTTGAACATTCGCTTCAAACCCTCGCGTTTTAGGTCACGAAATAAGAGTTCAAACATGTTCAAACCAGTCACTGGGATTTTTCCGGATTTATCTCACACAGCAAAATAAGGAGGATCACCATTCAGATTGGTTAGAGAGAAACTTGAAACCGGAACCCCCTATAGAATTCCATGGGGAAAACCCATGGGTTTCCGGTTTTCAGATTTTCCCAACTCAACCAATCCAGTGAACCGGCGATTTTTTCCACAAAGGGAACCTCCAGGCTTGGAGTGCCTTTGGGACTTGGCAACCTGAGCGATGAATCGTCAGTGGTTGGTTGTTTCAACCTCCCGCGCGAAAATAGGAAATACATAGACTAAATATGAATTCAGGAGTTTAAAAGGATGGAAACACTTGAGATTCAAGTTGATCGTTCAATACTAGGAAAAACATACAGTCGGAATATTGCTACTCCTGCGGTGATTTAACCTGTACTTCCCAGTGATTTGAAGGTGACTAGGCTCTGTAAAACATCCCCATCGGGTTGATTTTTAAGCCATCAAAAACTCCTACGTTTTTCCTGGTTTTACCTCGACTGATGTCAGGGATTTGGGTACCGGTCAAAATTTGGGCACATCAATTTCATGTGGGATACGTGATGATGTGCTTTGGGAAAATATGCCATGGATCCTCTGGCAGATCCGGCGGCGAAGTAGACATCGGCTAGGCACTTTCCATGTAGAGGCCACTAGGCGCACACTGCACCCCCCTTGAGCTACTTGTAGGGGCTGTAAAAAACCAGGATTCAACAACTAGTGTTGTAGGCTCCGGGTGCTTTGTGGCAAGCATCCACGCTAACCTCAGCCCGGATCTCCATCCAATCAGTGCTGCACCTCACCACCTGTGCCCATTCTCAAAAGGTGAATGTATCCCCATTGAACAAGCAGAACATTAATTGACGCTTAACTATGTATCCATTTTTACCACCACATTTTTCAAGAGATTCCCATCAATCATCATTTGCTAGTGATATTCATATGCAAAGAAAACCATTAATCATCAATTGCTGGTGATATCCATCTATCTTGCATGGTTATAAACCATAAAAACAACCCTGCGAAACCAGCAGTTGATCCCCTTACCTGGCGCCCTTACCGGGTAGCCGTTTCCAACCGTCCCAGGACCCGTTCCCGCATCCCAAGGGACTCTCGGATCCGGATGGGCGTGGCCATCAGCGGCGCTTCCGTGTGAACGGAAGCAGTGGAGCCTCAGAAACTGCACTGCCCTAGTTCTATAAATCACTGTTTTATTGTAACTGATCATTGAAATTGATGGTAATCACAGTGAATTTTTTGGTAGTTCTGTAAACCCCTAGTTCTATTCAGTGATCATTGAAATTTTATGGTAATCACTATGGTAATCACTATAGTTGTATAAATCACTGTGACAAAAGGATGGTCAATTGATGTTGGCGGATTGGATTTCAATCTTGACTAGAACTATTCATGATACTCGAGATTTCACAGATTTCTCCATGAATTTCCGGGCCATGGGTGTTTCTTACCATGGGGGACCACAAGTTAAGCTGGTCATTTGTTCCGGGGAAAGCAATGATTTTGGGGTACCCCAATTCACCATGTTTCCTGATTAACTCCCCATGTTTCCACGGGTGACATTTCCAGCAAATCCCCATAGAGATCTCACCCAAGTGATAAAGATCTGGTATCAGGCCAAACCTTCACGTAATTTGGTAAGTCTCATTGATATCTACATATATATATATATATGTATATTATAGTTTTTTTTCTGAATTACAGGCACATCCTGGAAGATTTCAAAATAGTAAAAACATAGGAACACATAGGATTGACCCAGGACAAAAACCTGTGATTTTGACGCTCTATTTTTTCCTATGTGGTTTCCTATTTTTTCTTATTGTTTTCCTATTTGTTCCAATTTCTTCCTATTTTTTCTTATGTTTCCTATTTTTTCTTATTGTTCCTTTTTTTCTTAATTTTCTCGACGCGAGGTTTTAGCAATTTTTCATGTTTCCAGATGTTTAAAGCAACATTTCGGATTTCTCTTTGGCCACCTGCATTTTTCCTATTTATATAGTATAGAATAGTTCCATATATTTCCATATATTTCCATATATTATATGTCCGTATATTTCCAGCAAATCCCCATAGAATTCACTCAAGTGATAAAAAACATGGTATCATGTCAAACCTTAACCTAATTTGGTAAATCTCATTGATATATATATATATATATTATATTTTATATTATATATATATTGTTATTATTGTTATTGTTATTATTAATATTAAATATTATCATATATTATTATTATTATCATTACTGTAATTATTGTCATTATCATTATCATATATTATCATTATTATCTATATTTATATCTATTATATATCATTATTATCATTATTATATCATTATTATCAATATTATATATATGCAATATAATTCCATATTTATATATCCATAGATTTCGCACTTTCAGCCAGTTTCACCCCAAAGCTTCGCTGATTCACCGAGTTTCCCGGACACCTCTGCCGTTCCCTCGACAACTTCGCAGCCAGGTCGGCGCAGCGCTGGGAGAGCGCAGCGGCGTGACCTGGGGAAGCGCGGGCCATGGCCCGGTGAAACACGGGCATTTCATGGGGAAAACCATGGGAAAACCATGGGAAAACAATGGGAAAACCATGGAAAACGGATGATTTCCTGGGAGTTCCTGGAAAAATCATGGAGACTTCATGTCGGTTTGGGTTGGAAGTGTCACATGGGGGGATTTCCGGTGATTTTCTTGGGATTTCATGAGATTTGAGGGTAGAAAGCATGGTTTCCAGCAGATTTTCCCTTGAAGAAATCAATCCGTTGAGGATTTCATCGGGATATACTGGGATACAGACCCAACAACATGCTTAACCAATAGGGGTTTAACATCAATAGCAATGATCAAATATACATCATAATTATAAATACGTATATAACTAGTTGGACATTAACATATAATATAATTAATCATAATCTTTTGAATGAGGGAGATTTTTGATCATCAACAATGAGGATTGACCGAACAATGAATTCGACAAAGAATCTTGGAGTCTTGGAGGGATATATAAAATCAACCATGAGAACATGGGGATATGTTATGGGATATATGACCAACAATAACTATGCGGTTTGGCTTCATCCAAACAGAAGCTAATCCCCAAAAATGCAACATTTTGTTGGGAAATTCATGACATGCCATGCAAAGCTAAGCTATGTTTGGACAACCCCAGCAACTTCTGCGAATTGGGGCGGCCCAAAGGGATACAAAAACGCTCGTTTTCTCCGCCGAGGTTTTCCGGGCTCCGGGCGTTCCAGCGCAGCAGAGGTGGTTACCACCTGATTTTTGGTTGAATCGCAGGGTTTTCCAGGTACCCTCTGGTTATGTCAAAATAGCTATAGAAAATAGCCCAGTCGATTTATAGTGGATTTTCCCATGGAAAAATGGTGGATCTTTCCCATCAGTTTTTTGTGAGTTCGGTTTTTTAGGCCGGGGAAGTCCCAAGCTGCGAATTGGGGGATGCCATGGGATGCCCCAAAATGACCAAGCAGCTTGTCTGCCCAGATTATAAAGGCTAAAGCCTATGTATGTATATAAAATATAATATAATATATAATTATATAATATAAATAATTACGTATATATATCTACATGGTCAACCTACACGTCAACTAAGCCATGGGCGTCTTCGCCACACTTCTGCGCTTCTGCCTGCAGCCTGCAGCCCTCAAGGCTGTCACATCTGGCATTCAAATGCCCAGCTCAGGATCACAACTGCGAGGGACTCCAGCAGCTCTCTCGCATGCCTAGCCGCAGCCTTGGCAGCGATCAGGAAGTCTGCTTGCACTGCTTGCTGCAATTCTGTTTCGATCTGGGGCGATCCGCTCAGCATAGCGCTGATGAAGTGCAGAATCTGCTGCTGGACGTCCGGCAGTTAAGGCTTGAGATGTGATTTCCGCCTGGCACGAATGCTTCAGCTTCTGGGGTTAGTGTGCTCTGGCCTGGCAAAGCCATAGGAATGACCTGAAGGGCCCGCCGCGAGCCGTCTGCCACTTTCAAGATCAATGGGTCTTCAAATATCCACATACACCTGGAAGATCCCAGAGGTGTCTTGTGTGCTTTCTACTCAACTATGTGATTTCAGCCCCATCCGCCATTGTTTATCGGTGTTTAATACGAATGGGAGAAGGGATGATATCGCCATATATTCAAGAGATGCAGCTGGCATAATAAAAACAACTGCCCTTTAACCAGCTGGTTTGCCCAACTATCAACAAAGGTTTCGCTGATGTCCCAATTCTCCTGGATTGTTGCTGGTTTCCCCATATATTCGTGGTTAATACCGTACCCATCCAAGGTGTACTGGCTTTGATTGCGGCCCGCTGAGCAATCGACTGAAGATGGTCCAGGTTGCCCCCGAATTGCCGATGGTTGCTGGTGACATCCCCATGTATCTTGCTTGAAGATAGCACAACCATATACAATCATAATCCCAAGAGATGAATCTGGGTAAATTATAATAATTCACTAACCTGAAATAAGGCCATTTGGGGATGATTTCCCTTACTAACCATGATTCCAGTGAGGTCGCAGTGAGGTCGTTATAATTTACCCAGATGAATCATGATTCACTAACCTGAAATACGGTCATTTTCGGAGAGTGTAAGCCCTACGCCATCAGAGTGAATTCGCAGTGAGTTAGTTCACCAGAGAAATCCATTGTTTTTTCTGGTTTCTGGGGATTAAAAGTTCATGGATGAACATTGTCAAATTGTCAATGCATTGGATATTTGGGTAAATCATGGTAAATCATCTGAAATAAGATAGTAAATTAGGGTATCATGGTGGATGAACATAATGGTAAATTATGGTAATTATATGGGTAACTTATGGGTAAATTATAATATTTCACTCACCTGAAACAGTAAATAAGGCCTTCTCCCCCGAATCCAGAAACCATTGGATCCCATGATTCTAATGAGGTCACGATTTGTGAGGTCACTAAAGATCAACCAGATGGTATCTTCATTATAATACCCTCTGGTAAACTAACATAACTATGGAAAATCACCTTTTTTTAATGGGAAAATCCACTATAAATCACCATTTTCAATAGCTTTTTGTATGTTTACCAGAGGGTAATGGTTGTCCCTTTTTATGTCCTTATTATATCCTCATCAAAAATCCCAGAAATTTATATACCATTAACATATCCATTGGTATTAAAATAGTACAAACCCGATACATACCCATTTACATATTGTACTTATAACCATCACTATGAACAAACATTATATAACCATTGTGAATATCCCATTGAGTAACCATGGAATATCAACCTATGACCATCAACCTATGACCCTTCAATTCCCTGCACCTCCTCCTCTTCAGGCGCCTGGTGAGGTATTGTGAGGTATGGTAATCCCAAGAATGGCCTAGATTAATGTATTGTATGAGTTTAGCGCTTAAAAAAACACGTCCTGCGAAGCTGATATCCACATGGTGATATTAATTATATATATGCCAACATATCCACATGTTGTCAAGGATCCAATGCCTCTGACCATGATGATCCGGGAAAGCAAAACATCTGGTACCATACAATGGAGGTTTCTAATATTTCAAAGGGATGGGCTTACGGATTACGCGAACTACTATTTTTTAAGTTGCCAACTTTGCGAAATAAACATCAAGAACGAGTTGAATTCCTGGTTACATTTCGAATCACGTTGCCTATTACAGATCTATTCAGAATATTGCTGATAGAATACTGTACATTCTCAAAATATAGGGCAAGTTCTGGCAACTGAGTTGATACTATAAGGTATTATATCCATAGATTCATATTACTGATACAAAGTCCTGGCAACCGCCTAAAGAAATCAAAGCGCCAATTGGGTGTACCTCTAGTCAATGGTTTTTTACTGGAAAATGCCGATCAATTTGGGATGATTTGGGGGTGTCTTGACACAGCCATATGTTCAACTGTAGTGAGATGTCACGGACGCCACCACCTCATAGGTGGCGTCGTTCTGCGTCAATGGCCTCGCGGATTGTGGCGCTCTGATTCAGCCATAAATCCTTTTTGCTTGGAGCAAGCCTGATTTTCTCTAGTTTCACATGTATCTTCATGTGTTTTAAGTTTTTGGGAGTATATATCTCATTTTCAAAGCCATGAGTTGCATCATCTGGTGATTCACTCTCTGAAATCGAACATATTACTGGAGGGAATAGAGAAAAAAAACGATCTTGGAGAAGTGAATTTCGTACACTCATTGTAACATGGGTTCGTGGCTTTGGGTCAAGCCATACGATGTCATATGCCAAAGTGGCATGTTTTGATCTTCAAAATGACGCTTCGTCGGCCCGAAATCATAATGGCCTTGTCTGAAAATATAAGCCCCTCTAATGGTGTGCTGTTACTCATGTTAACATTTGAAAACATGAAAACATGGCCTCAAATTGGCACAGTTAGCCTCCAGTAATTTAACCTGGCACTGGCGATTGCCATGTCAAATTACCCACATGTAAAAAAAACTCTCGGGTAATCTAGCATAGCTAGGCATAGCTATGGAAACCACCATTGTTTTCATAAACCTCATCTACAAGGGTTGACTCTCCATTTTTGATGGTGGATACCCCTCATGGGAATATCCTCTCGTAAACCAACATAACTATGAAACAACTTTTCAGAGGTACATCAACAAAGTAAATGGGCAATCTATACCATATCTGTACCATTATCATTCATAGACAATCTATACATTATCTCTATACCAGAATTACATATAAATTACCAGATATATAGCTATAATTATGTCTATACCATAATCTATACATTATCTCTATATGTACCATAGACAAATCTATAGCTATAATTACCATATGGTGGCTGGTCGAAATGTCTTTTCCCAGAAGTGTGCAAAATTCGTAGATAGGTGGGGGCCCGCTACATATTTGTAATTGTGCATCATGCATCTTGATATATCTTCTGAAATACAGAAAATCAAATGAAGGAGAAGAAGGGTTTCATTTCGTTCATATATTATATATATATAGCTTTGTTAGTTTACCAGAGAGTATCCCATGATCCACATGGATCCCAACATATCCCGGGAACCCCTCCCGAGGACTCGGGCTTGGGGGCTTTGGGATGACATTCCACGGGAGTGGCCTGGCGTTGGTTCCAAATGGATGGAGTTTCTAGAGATTTTCGATGGACATCTTGATTTTCTATGCATTTTCTACGGAATTTCTGGTTTTCTAGGGATTTTCTATAAAGTTTCTGATTTTCGACGGATTCTTAGTTGGCTCTGTGGGCTTTAGGGTCAATAAATACTTAAGTCAAGCGGAATTTCGATGGATTTTGGGGAGCTGAAGTTCGTCTCCGCACGGCATTCTGTTGCATTCGCCGCAGAATTTAGACCAGTTGTTCCAAGCCCATTTGCCATGCGAAAAAAAAAAAGGGCGATGATCCCTGAACTTCGCAGATGGAATGCATATGCTTCGATTGGTAAGCGATGGTAAGTGGGATGGAAGTAAATGTGTACACTAAATGGCCTATCTTCGATAATTACACAGCAAACAATAATAAACAATAGCTAATTAGGATTGATTAGGTATCAGATTCCACCAATCAGAAGGCAAGCATCAACCCGCAAGTTTACCCATCTTTCGCAAAGGTCTACTCAGTTTATCTCTCTAGATTTGCCAAAAAAAAACGGAAAAAACATCCAACTGAATCAAACACATTCCCAATTCGATTCCCCAAACATGGTTTCTTTATGTTTCTTTATCCGAACCATGAGTTCAGCACGACGTCAGCTGATAGGGTCAGCAGTGGAGGACCTTCCTGAACCTTCCCTGTGAGGCTCAAGACTACCACTAGATGAGGCTCAAGACTACCACTAGACATGTGACTATCCACAGTATCAATATATAAAATATAAATATAATATATTATCATATATAGAGCTTTTCACACAAAGATTTCTCCCATGTTCCCAATTCCAAAGTTCTCACCGGGACCGTTTCACTTCTCAAAGGCTCCGGAGCCTCAATGATAAAGCTATAGCCGGTACCTTGGTTGCCAGAGACCAACGGAGACCAACATCTCTTCTTGTTGGCTTAGGTCAAAACCCTAGTACCCGGATGGTATCCTAAAAGAGCTGGTTAATGGATGGCCATTGCCCCAAATATGGTAATTCGATAGGTTTTGACCCATTTTTATTTCTTGGAACATGGATCAAAATGAGCCGAATATCCTGGTGATTTAAAAAGTAAAACACCTTGGGTTATCCGCCCTTGCAACATATTTGTCTAACATCGACAATTCTGACATCTTCGGGTATTTCTCCATGCTGCAGGTTGTAATCGATTATCATTTTGAATGATTGAATCCCCATGTCGGTAAATTTCATCATGGTTGCCATCCAATTTTGCCGACAAAATCTTCAACCACAAAGGTGTTTTTCAATCTCACTTTATGGTCTCTATGTTGCCCAAATTCCAATATCTGATGAAGACATCAGCAAATATGATATATAATTTTTGCTGGTAAACTTTTCCAGCCCAAATCTCTGTATCTTGCCCGTCCAATAGTTTGCTGCGAAAGTCCTACATTTGTTTCCTCAGTACAACCGACATGTTCACCCTCTAAAATGCCATTCTACTAACTAAGATTCACATTTTTCATCTGTAAAAATACAATCTTTCACACTTAGCTGCTATAGCATATCAATATCCTCAGTGTTACCTTGGGACCTTTGGCCCGCCCATTATATAATCATCAATTTGGGCTATAAAATTGCTGGTTGGTGCTTGAGCCCTACCCCTCTGAAAAAATGATGGACTGAAACTCAGTTGGGATGATGACATTCCATTCCCAATATGATGGGAAAGTCATTCAAAATTCCATGGTTCACCACCAACCAGATGATTATATGGTGGTTTCCTGAAATAGAGGTATATACCTCAGTCATCCAACTCCTCAGACCATGACTTCAAGTTGATATCCATGGTGACTTGAGGTTCCAAAGCACCAACCAGATGGGAATTTCCCATGATCAACTCACCATTTTGTCGCCCAGAAACGCCGTGGCGGCAGCACCCGCGGGGAGCGGACGACCTCGTCGGCCACGCTGAGCTCCGGATGCTCCGGATCCCGTGAGAGCCTTGGTTCAACGGTCCGGGCTGGATCCAAGGGACAAAATTCTGGAAGTCGTAGATGTAACTATCATCAGTACTAACTATAAATTATCATATATGGATAGTTTTAACATGTTTAAAAATACATAAAAAAACAAAAATGAGCTAACTTCATATTGCCTTTTTTAATCCATAAGTTAGCTACCTATAAATATGCTGTGCATCCCAAACCGGATTTATGATGGAAAGTTCCAAGTTTTTCACTGATATTGGCAACGAGATTCCGTCATATATCATGAAAGATAGCCAGCGATTAGTGGATATACATTGTCAGTTAGCTAACTATTACTATATAATAACATACTATAACCCAAGTTGGCTAACTAGCATATAACATACTGTATTCCAGATATAAAACCCCTATTCATCCAAGTACCTTCTCAGGAAGCTCTTGGAGTATGATTTTTGGGGTAAGTACTTTCTCAGAAAGTATTTGGATCCGTAGGGAATTCATATCTTGGGGTTATAATCCAACATATTTGTTTGGGAAGTGGTGCGTACCAGTTTCGGTACATCGATATTGGAGGCGTTTGCATGTTGGGAGGGTCCAAGTGTTTATAGAAGTGTTTATGATATTTTTTGTTTTTTTTGGTAATTGGGACAGGATATACTTGATGGGCCAACAGCAATGAGGGGTTCGTAGCTCCTGTACACCCAACATTGAACCGCAAAACGGCCATCCCGGAATCACATGGTTTGGTACTACCCTCTGGTTATGACTAACAGTTCGCCATGGACAATCACCATGCTATTAATAGGTAAACCATCAATTTCTATGGGCCATCTATACCATGGCTATGTTAAATAACCAGAGGGTAAATAAAACGTTACCTTTTGGATCGTTTTGGTAACTTGGTAAGATATGAAACCTGAACCCTTCGTTACGAAATCGAAGAAAATGCCTTCTGCATGATGCGTCTTCTATTCAATATCAAGATATCAAAACGACGTCTAGACTGCACCTGTTTTGAGCAATGGAAGGCTGCAATCACTGCAATGATGGTTGTCAAAGGTTCATGATGCGCCGGAAGCACTGCAACCAACGATTCCCAAGGATTCTTTTTCGGGCGTTCCACGCGCCTGTGGGACGAGTGTTCCATTGGGCATCGGTTTTTTTTGGAGCCACCAATGATTGAAAGGTCAGCCGATTGGTGCCAAAACTCTCGCTCAGCATGATAGTGATAAGAATAATTATATAGTAACAAAATACATATATATATATATATTACTGGAATATTATTTCATCTAGATTACTATATATTAGTAATAATTCATAGTAATAATGATGAGACTGGAAATTGGACGACATGGCAGTAGTCTCGCCCCAAGGGCCAAAATTACGCCCTTGGGGAGAAAGCGAAGATGTGTCCAGCTCGACAACTCGACATCTCTAAGGATTTAAGGACACTGCATGTCAGGGCCGTCATGGAGGGCATTTTGCATGGCATTGCGGCAATGGCAGGGTTAAAGGCTCAGGTCCGACCAACAGCCTTGCATCTATCCCCAAACGACACATACCACCTCTGGCCATGGAAAATGACCCATGAGTTTCGATGATATGCCTACTTGGATGTGCATCCCACGAATCGGATCCGTGGTTTATAGCATTTTTTTATAATCCATATCTAATCTAACCCATGTTTCATCCCATAAGTGGGGATATTCATGGATATTCCGTTTCTTTATTCATGGATATTCCATGTATTAAACTGGGGATCGCCAAATTTCCATGGCTGCTACCATCTGCCCGCCCCAATCTGGGCCAACCCCACGGAGTGCCAGATGCTGAACCTGACAAAGTTTTTTCATGGTTTTACCATTTTACGATCCAAAACCAGCAGTTTAAGCATCAAAGAATAGGGGATAACTATATGGAATACTATTGATAACTGGATATAACTGGGATAACTATTGATGAAATTGGAGATCATATGAGATCATGAGAATATCACGGGAGGTACCCTTGGAGTAATAAAGACTTAAACCACCATCCAAATTATGCAACGGATCATTTTTCCTGAGGATTGAGGCAACAAATGGAGACTTTTCTGGGCCTTTTCTAGTGGGATAAGCACCAATTCTCATGGATAAATTGTAGTGATTCAGCAACCTGAAACAAGAAGTTCAGATATAGTTACCCATAATGACCATCATTCCAGTGACGGAGTGTGGTCGTGACATTTGATGTTTCTGCCTAAATTGAATTGGGGATAGTGGTTGTGTATATTTTTCCAGTTATTCAACATAGCTATGGAAATTGTGGAAAATGGATATACATGAGACTTCTTGTTCGATGATAGATGATGATGAGGTTTCCATCCAGTCACGGGGGTACCCCCCCAGTCATCCAAGTCATGAACGACCATGACTTCGAATAGGTTACCCTCTGGTAAACGTTTACATAACGGAACATCATCATTTTGACAAAATAAATCAACTATAAATGAACCATTTTCCATAGTTTTGTAACAAATTACCAGAGGTTTAACCTATGGTGACGACTGGAGATCCCCATGAAACCACCAGGTGGTCACCAGGCACCTCCCAGAGATACCGCGGCCACCGAGGCAGTGGAAGATGTGCCTTGGCGCTCCGGCCGGCCGCGGGAAAGTCATTGGAAAGTCGGATGGCAACTCATGTGGACGATGGGAAAGTGATGGGATATGGAAGTTTGCTGAGTCATGGGGGTACCCCCAGTTATTCCTAGTTATCATCCATTTTAGATGGGGATTTTCCATTTTTTGAACCAACCATTTTGGGGATCCCCCCCCGTTTATGGAAATCCCCAGATGGAAGAGCTGAGAAATCTCTGGTCATCAGTTTTTCCATGGCCGTCTGGCGGGGTGTTTAATAACGGGGAATGGGATTAGATGATACCTGTAACAACATAATCATATTGTGTAAATCATATATAATATATATATATATATATATCGACCAATATCACTGTCTTTAATGTCTTTCTATGTATGTATGCGTATACTTCCATATTTTTTCGTGTATGCATACTTGTGATATGTATGGCAAGCTGCAAAAAGATAGTCTAAGACCAAATTCCACTAAAATAGTCATTGATTGCTGTTCTATCCTTTTTACTATGCAGCAAGGCGTGCCGCCTGCTGACCAGGCATCCCCGACCTGTGGCCGTACTGCGATAGCTGCTGGCCGCTGAGGCCTTGTCTCACGGGGAGATTCAGAGAATCATTGGGATTTGATTTACAAGTGGTTTATGGGATATCTGATGGTATATACACTTGGAACATATGCTGATATATATATATAGGTATGAATATAGAATGGTATAATATATATATATATACATACATATACATATTTTTATATGGTATTTATAATGAGATATGTAATGGGAGTATAGAATGAAATTCTATATATATATATATCTTTTTCTTCTACCATGCGCCTCGTGCAGGGACCCTGCAACTAAGTGAGACGCTTGGGCGCCTGGCTTATATGAACCGTTGTTTTGCAAACTCTAAAATGTTGTTGTCTTGATCAATTGAGGCG
>Ga0126342_10011276_pt1 | contig 15971 bp, 16 predicted proteins | sample Cyp1metagenome_FD_92528 | JGI IMG/M metagenome (GOLD analysis project Ga0126342, IMG submission 92528) | Coral microbial communities from Lord Howe Island, Old Settlement Bay, Australia - Cyphastrea 1 metagenome | ecosystem: Host-associated > Invertebrates > Cnidaria > Coral ... | reverse complement strand
GTACATATATATATATAGTACATATATATATAGTACATATATAAGTACATTTATATATATATAGTACATATATATAGTACATATATATATAGTACATATATATATATAGTACATATATAAGTACATTTATATATATAGTACATATATAGTACATATATAGTACATATACAGTACATATATAGTACATATATAGTACATATATAGTACATATATAGTACATATATAGTACATATATAGTACATATATAGTACACATATAGTACATATATAGTACATATATAGTACATATATAGTACATATATAGTACACATATAGTATGTGTATATATAGAGTATTTGTATAATATCAGATAACTATAAATTACATCTGTATCGAATTGTGTGGTTTGCAGCTTTGCAAAACCATGCGTTTTTTTCTATCAACAACGGTATGGACCCTCAAACTGGGTCTCCCCAAATGTCTTAAATCGGGACAGGCCCCGGTCAAATCTCAAGGCCTTCCACACCTTTGCTTTCACTAAGGTAAGCCAGCATGGTGATGGTTATTTTTCCCCATGATTTCCCATAACAATTGCGTTTGTTGATTGTAATTACCCCCAATTCCATCCCAAATCGGAATAAGTTGTATCCCCACTTTTCGCTCAGCTTGAGATTTGAGGATCCTCCTCCTGCGTCGTCAGCGATTTGACTTCCGTCACTGCCTGCCGCACGGTCAACGAGTCATCTAGAAAAAACGCCCTCGATGAGTGAGATCGAAAAAAACCCTGCTGAAATCATGAGTTGGTGACTTTTGAAACGTCCAGAGACCATTTCTGTGCGATAGAAATCTGGCTCCGAATCCCCAGCATGTTCGACCATAGCTCCCCCCCAATGGCGCCTGCTGCACCAATGGCACCGGCAATGGCAGCTTCATCTCCAAAGCGTTCTGTTGTAACCTGAAAGTCACGCAAATGGCTGGTGATTGGCATTGACCATGGAACCTTGCAAGTATGGATGCAATTCTTATCAATTCTTCATATACCATCAGATGGTTCTTACATCCTGACCTCTTGACCATCCAATAATGTTAGCAACCAACTTTGATCAAGTTGGGGGGTTGATAAAGTGGAAAGACAAATCCAGTAGTTGGAGTCTCACCTGGTTGCTTTATAGTACCCGTAAAAAGATTGAAGTTGGTAAAATCCGAATCGAAAATAGTGATAAATGATAAATGATGATCAATGACTAAATGATACTACATTTCGATATGTTTTGCAGTGTTTACCCTCTGGTAAACTAACATAACTATGGAAAATCACAATTTTCAATGGGAAAACTCACTATAAATGGCCATTTTCAATAGCTACGTTAAATTATGAGGGGGGTACACCCCAGCTGAAATAAGCCACACCTCAACCAGCCCACTCCAAAGCCTCCCCTTCCCCAGGACTTGGCTCCAGGCAATTCGCCTCGCATGGCCTTCACCTGGTGGTGACCAATGGTGATCTCATAGAATCTTTACGGGATATGTTCATAGAATAGTCATTATTCATGGAACATGAGTGGTATATTGCTTGAGACCCGCAGTCAAACAGCTAGCCATGCCCCAGGCACAGCCAGCAGCCCATTTGGAGATGAGTCAATGGTTTGCCTTTTCAAAATGGAACAAAATTGGAAACTGGCGAAGAAAACACAGATGGTTTCGCCAGAATTGGATATTTACCCAGAAATTATGGATGAACCTATTAAAATAGCCCAATTAACATAGCCATCGAGCACGAATGGTTACAAATGGTTACAAAAAATGGTTACAGATGAACATGGATGAATACAAAAAATGCCCATCATTTGTAGGTGTTGAGATCACCTCACCCCTTGGTCTGTACTAGAAAACGCCGCAAAACTGCCCAGGGAGTGTCCGATCGCCCCGCCAAAAAAAGCAGGTAGAGTTTGGGGACAGCGCTGGAAGGGATTGCATGAACCGTGGGAAATCGTCAAGCTAGAAATGATTGAACAAACAAACCGACGCCTACACCAGGAAAACAAGCATGTCGAGCAACTTTGAACGCAAGGTCGACAAAATGATCTTGGACGAAAAAAAAAAAGAGCTGGAAATTAGCATGACACTTGCATCAATCAATCTCATCAATCACACGCACTTTTACCGCTCCATGACCCTTCACGACTTCGCCTGCTCTTCGTTGAGGGCAAGTCTTTGATCCTTGGCATCAAAAAGTGTGCCCGACGTGAAATGATCTTTATTTAATTTTTAATTTACATAATTGCACAATATTGCACATCTTTACTTCAAATCTCATAGTTTCGTTTCTAGAAGTGTTCATAATTGTTCCATTCTGGGTTTTCTGACAAATTAGATAATTACATATTATATATATATATATATAAATATATATATGTGTATATAGCAGAAAGGCTTCCGCTGAATTGTGACATACCTGCTGGGTTCCGGACAAGTAATTGCACCGTGCGCGCCATGATCTCCAAATGACTTTGCCTCAAAATTCGGCTGAACCCAGACTCGGCGAATTGCCATGTCAAGTCGTTCAACAAAATCCTTCAAGACAACATTTCAGAAAGAACCAGTGTTTCAATGTGTTTCATATTTTTCCATGTTTTTCCTGCAAATGTTCACGATCAGTGTCAAGATTGCAACCAAATCTCCGGAAAACTCCCAGAAAAACCAAGGCTTCGCCGAGGCGCATGGTCTTCAAGGTCTCCGCCAGCGGCTGCGGCTCCTCCACCGCCTTCGTCGTGGCGTCTGCCATCACCGGCTCCGGCACCGGCGCCCGGGGCTTCGTCGTGGCGTCGCTTCGGCGCGGCGCAGGCGCCGCCGCGCGCTCCGGGGTGCTGACCGGGTGCCGGGGCGCTGGCGCTGGCGCTGGCGCTGGCGGGTCGGCCTTCAGGTTCCAGGTGAGGACCTGGCCGGGGGTCGTGGAAAGTCGTGGAAAATCCCCTGGGAAAGTCAGCCTGGAAACGACAGCAAAGATTTGGCCGGGATCACCAGGTGGTCACGAGAACCCGCTGCTAGACCTGGCTTCATGGATCAAGAATCAGGACTGCGCACCATTCTGTTTCCCACAAAAAAAAAGGATATTTATCAAATGATCTTCCATGATTTCCCAATATATCCATTAATATTCCCATGTTTTCCCAGATCTATGGTGGATCTGTTCATTTCTATATTGCATCCCATCGTCCCGTTTTGTCCGAGCTGCTCTGCCCGGAAGGTGAGAAGGCCTGGAGGACGACGTTTCGTCGTTTCGTCCCGTTTCGCGGCGAGGTGTTCCAGTTGGTAAAGCCAACATCACAAGCCATCCACCATTTACCGAATTATTCCATGGAGTCTATGGAAGACTATGCCTACTATACCCAAAAAGAGGTTCCTATAAGGGTTTACAGGTTTACCACCGATCCAGGTGTGAATTCTACCTGTTGCAGTTTCTCCAAAAAAGAAGCCCATGGGTTTTTCTGAAAATCGGATACCTCCAAGCCTCCAAGATTGCTGCTTCAACACCATTTTCCCATCTAAAATCTCATATTTGGGGTATCCCAACCTGAAAATCTTGGAAAATCCACCATCTCCATGGGATGATTTTCTTCATTTCTCCCACCGTGATGCCACCAATTTATTCTGTCATGAAACAATAGTGATTTATCACCAGTTTTGTAAAAAATCACCATGGCGAAATCATCTAGCTGGGTTTCCCTGACACACGCCGTGGGCGGCTTCTTAAGGCCAGACACCTGACGGCTCCGGGCGTGTCCAGATTGGCGAACCGAAGTCAGGCGATTTTTCTATAGAAAATCATATCATAACCACTGAATCAAATCTTTAGATTTTGGATCCATTTTTCAAGAATGGATCCATCAAATCGACAAGCTTCAGCACGTCTCCGAGGCAAATGCGAATCTGCGGCTGGAACGACACCCTCTTTGGTCGTCGTTACTTCAAGGACAATCTGAATGGGCTTCTCAACAAGATTATATATATATATATATATCAAATCAAATAACAATGTCTCCTCTACATGCATCGAGATATGATATGATAAATATCATAGAATCGTTTCTCTTCTCAATCTACAGATATCTACCGGGAATTTGTTGGTGCTAGCATTCTCTCACGAGTCCCTCCTTCCGTATGCCCTTTTTGTAGTTTACGGCCTCATGCATCAAGCGACCCTCACGAAGATTCCAGATTCGCAGTCCATCCTGGACCGATTTTCGGCGGTTTCCATCACTGACAGATCAAGAATTCCAACCTGGTTTTGCCTCTGGTTTCTACACCTCAGTGTTGGAAATCATATTTTGGAGGGAATTTATAGATGATCATCCATGAAACACTGGATACCGCAAAAATATGTTTAGACAAACTCAAGACAATCATGGAATTGTCCTGGCTCACCAACTATAACCCCAGGGAAATTTCGGGTGTTTACTTCCGAGCCTAGAAGATATCTTCAGTTGAGATCCTCCCGTAGATTTGAAAACAAGAAATCGTTCAAATAATGGACTGGTTTCAGGAAAAAATTAAAGGAAACCCCTATATTTCATGGGAGAATCCGTGGTTTCCGATCTTCTCTTAAACCAATCCAGTGGTTTAACCATCAGATTATTGGGCCACAATTAAAACTTTTAGATCGTGGCCCACCAGCAGGAGACTCTGGGAAGAAGTAAGTCTTCGTTTCTTACGGAGATATGAAATAAATACTCCTCCAACTATGACAAGAAACTGATGCATCCAATAAAACTCAATGTTGATCAATACGGGGGCCTTTTCCCACATCTTATTGTGGTTTTTTGTCCGTGTTTTTGTTGGTCATTTCCCCAGCTATGGTCGTTCAACTGATGTGCTGAAACCAGGTTTTTTTTGCTGGTGAACTCCCAATTTTTGCTGGTGAACATGATGAGATTTTTTGAGATTTATTGCTGCTTCAAATGCGGCTTTCTATATGTTTCTATGCTCATAAACCTATATAAACCTCGTGAAATCTCCATTTCTTGCTGGTTGAATCACGACGTTTCTGTCAGAAGCCTCGCCCGCAGACAGTAGCTGCTCACCCATGGGGTGGAAGTCGATGGATGCGATGGCACCTCACAGCAGGTATAGATACTACTGTGGATGGGAAAAAATAACTATGATTATGGTTTATACTATGGTATATCAATGGTATAGATATCAATGGTATAGATATCAATGGTATAGATACCATAATATATATATAGATACCATAATATGGTATACACCAATTGATATACTATATGTGATTAGTTTTTATGGTATATCAATGGTATAGATACTACTATTGGTGTATACTATGGATGATTATTTTATACACCATTCTACCAATAGTATACACCAATATTATACCATTGGTAGGTTAGTTTATACACCATTCTAAGAAACCAGATTGAATCTATTGGTATCAACAAAAAAACTATCCAGTATCCAGTGGATCACTAGAAATTCTGGTTATCTACCCATTCAGTAAGCAAGAATTACACATATTAAGCATGAAATGATCCGATAGTAACTTAGTAACCATGGTAAAACCTGTGGATGGAGAAAAAATCTATTGCTATCCATAAAGTCTTCTACACTTTTTTATGGATTTTTGTTGATAAATCATCGACCATCCACAGGGATGGCTTCATGGATGTTTTCATAGCTTGTTTTGAAGATGAGGTTTATGGTGGCTTGCTCCAAACAACCTCACTTCGAACATTTTTTTTATCCCAATACTGCCACTATATATACCCACTATACATTACATGGCTATGGGCTATGGGTCAGTTCACCTACGGTGCTCACTCCTTTTCATTGCCAGTACAGCTGGGTACGTGAAAAAAAAACCTGCCACTTTCTTCTTGATCGAAAGCTGTGGCCACAGGTTCCAATCATCTCAATCATGAAGTAGTGGTAGGGAATCGTATTTTTCATGGGGGGAGTTGATCAATAGTGAATATCATTGGGATTCTCATGCTACTTATTGGGATAACTGGGATTGTCTCATTCCATCAACCAGTGCAACGCCACCTGAATGAGCGTCATAATGCTGGAGAAGCTTCCGCCTGAGCCGAAGAGATGGCAATGTGGCCCTGCTAGACATCTAAGACCAAACAACTGGTTGTTATAAATGTTCATCCTCCCATTCATACGCAAAAGTTTTACTCTGTCTTGATTCATCCGAAAATATTTCACACCTTTTGAGAGGGTACACACTATTCCACAACATACCCTCTGGTAAACTAACATAGCTATGGAAAATCACCATTTTTAATGGGAAAATCCACTATAAATGGCCATTTTCAATAGCTATGTTAGTTTACCAGAGGGTAAATCATTCAGATATTCCCATTGTGTCACTTGAGATCCCATGTCATTATCCGATGGGAATCAACCTGAATCAAGCTGTAAAATCTGCCAATTTTTGGAACCTTTGAAATTGACCTATGAATTGGATGAGAACTCGGCTGATCCCATAATCGTTTTATTGGTCATGCGAACTTCATGGGATGAGCCATCCCAAATCCCATGGTCCATGGTCCCAACTCCAATAGGTTGGTTTTTCAAAAGGCCAACAAAAATTGGATCCCGAATCATACTCTCAGTTGGAAAAAAAAACTATAAGTTACCTTTTTCGTGGCCCTTCGCAGATAATTGCAAGTTACCTGTACTGTTGAATTATAATTCGTCTCAGCAACCCTGTGATTAGAAGGATAGGACTATCCCAAGTTAGACAGACATGTTTGACGCATTTAAGTGTACCATTCTATATTATACCCCCATTCTATTTTCTCGTGTTGATTGAGAAAATCACAACACTTATATACACTTATGAGATTTTTAAAAGTTGACCAATGAGATCCAATGAGACCAAATAATCACAGTAATGTGGTCAACCTACCTGTTGGGAGACGGTTTTTCAATCCACCCATTTAAAAAAAAAAATGTGCCAATACGGCGATGGTTTTGAAAGCCACTAGGTAAACACCACATCAAAAATTTCTCAATGACCATGACACTGCTCGATTGGATAATAACTATCATTCCATGTGAGGCCCCCATTCGAGAACGCTAAGTTGGCGCCAATAAGTCCAAGAACTATGGTTTATGGTACGCAAATAAGTATAGTTACTGGGGCTTATAAACCAACTTATAACTAGGGGGCCTCACATTATTGGGTAAACACCACAATAAGAGCTATAACTACTGTATTACCCCATGAATATTTCGATGATTTCCCATTCAAACCTCCATAAAAAAAAGGGATTGCCCAGAGGACATCCCATCCCATTAATTGTTGGTTACATTATATCTTTATATATATATACATACATATACATGCTGTTCCATTAATAGTCCATTACATATACATGTCCATTAATATAACCACTAACAACCATGAATAACATTGAATAACTATTAACCGTTAACCACGAATAACCTCTTTAGCAATCCATTGTGGTTATACCAATGGTGATACTAGATTGCACCATTAGCCATTGATATAACCATGAATATTCCATATGGATATCACTGGAATACATCATTATATCAATGGAATATAATAGATATCATATTACCATTAATATATCATAGATCAGTGGTATTATATACTAATGGTGATCATTAATATAACCATATTAGGTGGTATATATGTTATATCAATTATGAATTCCATGAATCATCATATATATAATGTTATATTCCATTAATATATCTATATATATATATCAACATTATATCCATGAACCATCCTATCAACATATAGTCCATTAATTATCATGGGTCATTAAATGTCCCCATTGAACATCACCCAACCATTAGGTATATGGTCTAATGGCTACTTTTTTAGGTGATATCCAATATTCCCAAAATGGGACACTTACCAACCCCTGATTATTGCATATTCCATTGATATATCCATTGATATCCAGGACTCCCACGACCGCAGGTCCCAGAGCTTGATACAGCCATCCTTGCCGCAGGCGGCCACACTGGACCTGGTTCGTGCGTGCGACAGGGCGTTCGGTTCACCGTGGTGAAAATTGCCCTCTGGTAATTTAATGGTGTTCAATGGGATTTCTAGTTATTTAATGGAACTTTATATATAGTGATTCAATGGGATATTAATGGGATATACCCTCTGGTAATTTGTAACATGGCTATTGAAAATGGCCATAGAAATAGTGGATTTTCCCATGAAACATGGTGGATCTTTCCAGTTCGTTTTCTGTAAACGTTTACCAGAGGGTGCTGGCTGAAGCAACCAAAAATGGCGACCAAAAGTGCCGGTGATTTCACGGATTTTTTTTGCCATCAACAAATGTTGGGACGAAGGGATGAACTGGACTATCACCAGCCAATTCAGAAAATGCGAATTGAACTAATTGAACCAGGGAAAATGATGGTTCTAAATGTTCTAAATGTTCTAACAGGGAATTCCTGTGGATTTTCCCAAGCAAAATGGGAAGTTGACCAACATCAGGGATTAAAAAATGGTGATTTAACCCAGGGAGTGAACTGAGTGAACCAACCAAAAATGTGGATCTAACCAAGAAAAATGAGCGATTTATCAACAAATGTGACTTCATGGAATGAAATGGACATCAATGGACTATCACCAACAAAATTGCTGCTCAACCCGCAAAAACTGGGATAGAAATGGTTGGAATTGACCTTGGTGAAGCGGTGGTTGACGAGATTCATCTGCCAAAATTGGGTTTGAAGAATCAGAAATGGTAATTTAAACATATTTAAACACTCTAAATGAATGACCAATTGCTATTTCAATGAATAGAACCGGGATTTCACCCAGCAAAAAATTTGGGACCTTTCACCAAGAAAAAATGGGCATCAAGTCATTGGGGTCTTCATTGAAATCATCCAAGAATTCTAGGTGTTCTGACGGTGTTCTGGAATCTTCTGGAATCAGATGATCCAGATCAAAAGCAACTGACCAATCAAGTTCTTAAATTATATCAACTTGACCATTTAGCAATCCATTGTGGTTATACCAATGGTAATACTAGATTGCACCATTAGCCATTGATATAACCATGAATATTCCATATGGATATCACTGGAATACATCATTATATCAATGGAATATAATAGATATCATATTACCATTAATAATTAATCATAGATCAGTGGTATTATAGATATTATATACTCATGCTTCAATAAGATCAGTGTTTCTGACCTTTTCAAATGGCGACCTGACAACATTTGACGCAACGGCTGCGTTGGCTGCGGGCTGCGCACCCATCAGGATGGAACTTCGCCTTGGACACCGGCATCTGGAAGTCCGGGAACGTCATGATGGAGACCTGACGCCGTGACCCAAGCGCGCCAGGATGAAGTCATCATTTGTTGTTGTTGTTGTTGTTGTTACAGTAGGTTAATTGATGTTAAAGTTAATTCTAATGGATTAGTAATGTAAAATTACTATTTCATACGATTTCATTCGTCATGAAATGTGTTTTGCTCTGTAATTACCCTTCAGTGTCATCAAACATGGCTGGGAAATCCCAACGGAGGTTTATAGCTGGGAAAATGATCGCGCCAAATGTAGAAATGTGAAATGCTCCATTGCGGTGTTTGACTACCAAAAAAGAACTGATGATTCAACCAATTGGAAATGCCTACTTTTGCACCGAGGTTTTAGTTAAGAAGAACAACCAGTTCTTCTTAATGGTCATAAAAATCAGTCAATTTTGGGATGCGCAATTTTGCCCAACTCCCATTTAAAGTTTTGACAACTAGAAATGTTTTTTTGGGAAACTGGGGATCACCTTCCAAACCACTACGACCATGCCTTCTTTTCCACATCCCAGATTCGCACCAGTCGATCCTGTCCAGGTTTCGGGGTAGCGACGGATGGGAAATCTTGCGATGGGATGGGATACTCATCTCACCGTGGTGGAAGCCTCAGTGTTGTTCCAGGAAGTTGTGGTTGATCTTGGCATTGCAGGGAAAATCACCTGTTGGTGCTGACCTACTTTTTTTTTTTTCTGGCAACCACCATTCCAACTCATTCCATGTCGACATGTCTCAAAATTGTCAAAATTGGGTCACCCATGGAGTCAAAAAAATGGGCATTCATCCTAAGGTAGAGAAGCAATCCTATTTGGGATGTTTTTCAAAATTGATTTTCGCTAAGAACCATCGTTCCCAAGAAGAAATAGCCCAATTCTTAGGATGATTTCTGGGTACCCCCTAACCACCTACTTGGATGCACGTCTCAGTTGGCAAGTGGTTTATCTCCAAAATCAATCTTATTGTGATTTCCATACACTACAGGCTTATTCAATATTGTCACAAAAAAAATGTACTTCTCATATTGGCTATATATATATACACCCTTATCGCCCATTGCATCCCCACATATTCATTTTGTTAGTTATAATCTGTATATACATATATAAGTATATCTGTTATACATATTATATGTATATCTCTGGTTTTGCATAATTCATATATGATTCATATGGAGGTGTCCTAAGTAGGGCTACCCCCAGTCATCCATTTGGTACTCCCATGGCCATGGATGGCCATGGGGGTACCCCCGAAAATATTGATTACATATATAGATATATAGATATATACTTATACATATATCTGTTATACATACATATACATATATTCCCTATGGATCCAAAATGCTGCCTGAGAAGGTACTTAACCCCCTAAATCATACCCCAAGTACTTCCTAAGAAGGTACTTGGATCCATAGGGATTATATATATATATGTTTCACATGTATATAGTTCATATAACATATTTCTACAATTGGAACATACCCTATCGCACCTCACCGGCAGAGGCCACCAGCTCAGAGTTCTTGGAGAAGTCTGCCGAGTAGACCTGGCTAGATGGGCTCATATTTCTAGAGATTTCGGTGGAAAAAAAAATAGGGAGAAGATAGATAAAATTAGAAATGTACATGATTATTAGTTAATACTAATGAATATATGGTTGTACATTAGATGTATAGTATTTATCTAATGTACAACCATTAATCATGTACAACCATTAGATAATTACTAATAAAATGTACATGATAAAATTAGTTAATACTAGATTAAATTATAGATCATTAAAAAAAGTATATAAATGTATATAATAAATAATACATGAGTTGATATACAGTATGCCCTTTTTTTCATGGGGAAATCGATCAAAAAACACCTTCTTAAATTTCACAAAGGCCGAGGCCGCGAGACGCGAGACGCGACCGCTTCATGGGCCATGGGGATATCATGGGATTTGCAACCCGGAATTGGAGCTACACAGTTTCAATGGTGGATGATGATCCCATGGATTAAAACAAAATAAAGGGGATAATTTTATAGAAATCATGGGGCTATAGTTTCACTTGTGGATGATTTTTGCCAATGATCCTAAAAAAAACAAATTGTAAGAGGAACTAAGACAGGAGCCAGGTTGTCCTGGGTTACTGCGATGGGTTACTGCGATAGTGATACACATCTTATTTGCTGTTCGATTAACCTATCAGCAGTCCGTACTTGGTGGTTCATTCCACGAATCCTAAGTCGATTGGTTCGCCCCTGTTCCAAGTGGATTATATAAACCCACTTCTCCCAGTAACAAAACCACGGATATAAGCTATTTGCAACTCATAGGATGGATGGGCCACCAAGTATCTTAGTGGTTAATATATCATGGACCACAAATCATTTTTGTGAAAACTAAGGTTACCTAATCACCTAATCATAGAAAGTTAAATCCGAGAAGTCAACTCACGAGCTTTCTGGAATCTTCGTGGTTTATACCCCAAACCTGGGATGAGAAATCATGGAAAAAATCGCAGAAGATATCGTTAGATATTCCACGTATATTTTTTGGGGTAATGAAACATGAAAAACTTGAACATGGCGATATTCCAGATATAAGTGATATAAGTGTTTAAGTCTTCTGGTGTAAGTTATAATCCAATTAATTAATCTAACTGTCCATATTTCATGGCTATATGAAACATATATATATTTATATTATACAATTTATAGACATATATGCAAAAGGATGGTTTCACATATATGAAAGACACAAAAAGAACCAAAACAACTGGCTCCCGCGCACTCCCGAAGGTGGGATTTCAGAGAACAGAGGTTTTTGTTAACCAAACTCTGGAAAAAATTGGAACATGAACCAAGAAAACTTGTGATTTCACCACCATAACAGGTTTAAAAAAATGTTAAAAACAGCAACCGGCAAGCCTCCGATCCTCCGCTTCCAGGATGTTTTTCATGGATCAAAGGTTCGCCGAGTCCATTGGCAAATAAACAACTTCCGTCTCCCCTGGAAGCCGGGAAAAACGATGACCAGCCTATCCAGAACGGAAGCGATCCAACGCACCCTGGGATCTGAGTCAGAGAGTAACGATCCAAGGCTTGAGAACATTATGCCAAAACAAACCTGAACAGTGTTCAAACCCAAAATCCACTGAAATTGGCTGGTTGGGAACAATTTTTTTTATGGCCAGCTGATAATCCCCAACAGACCTGGTAGATTATTGATAAGCTCCTGGAATCAACAATCAACTAGGGTTTTGGACACTGCTCAACTTTCATCTCAGATCAACACTCAAGACCACGGTGACCATAGGGCGCGTAGAGAAAGGTGAGACTGAAGAAAAGGGTCAGTGAACCAGTGGTCCTCCAAGGCATGTGTTGCCCGTATTCCAAATCAATCTTGAGACCGGGACGCACCTAGACAACCAGACTGCGTTTAGGTGCGATGTTCATTTCCGCCTCAGGCTTGCTCTTCCATCATGGCAGCCGGCCCCAAATATAAAGCCAATGGTCAGCACGACGCCGTGCTGAATCTACGTGCTCAATGGCCCCAAAAGTGAGTTCATCATCTCCACAGCTAAGTTCTTACTAATCACCCATTATAAGCCCAAGAACTAACCAGGGCTTAGTGGCTTAGTGGTTGATTACCCCATCAGAACGCACTTTAACAACTGGGCACTGCCACTCAGTGGCTGTTTTGGATCGGTCACAACGCGACAGCCAGTGAAAAAACGGCCGTTAGACTTCGCACGGACCCTCACCCGGAGCAATCCAGGCTCGGGGGTCGCCCGAGGGCCATGAAGACAGCTGCCGGAGGAAAGTGTAAATCTCCTGCAGCAAATAGGCGACCGTCGGACTGGACGTAGATTTGGGGGCATAGACAACGTTGAAAAACCTGAACAATCATGGGGAAATATCATCCAACTACCAGCCTCGAAACACTGTTCGATCTTTTTTGGGGGGCACCATAACGGAAAATGTGCAGGAACCCCCATATGCAATGGTACAAAATGGGTGACTCAGAGATATTTCCCTTTGACCAACCCATTGAAAGTGCTGGCTTCTAGCAGTAACCACAGGAGATATCACTATCGGATAACATCAACAATATGATTTTCTCGAGTTTCTCTGAAAATCAGGTACATGTACCCCAAGCCTGGCCAAGACCTGATGATACCTGGCCTGTTTCCCTTCTGAATGGTGTCATGTCCCATGGGGGTGCGCAGTGCGCTCGCCTCGTCCTGCACCGTCTGTTGGTTGAGGAAGAAGACTTTTTTTTGCTGCTGAACCTGACGGACCTCAAACGTGGCACGGACCTCAAAACGTCCTCTACAAACTCTTCGGAAATGTGCAATGGACAAACATACCCAAAAACACTGATGAAAAACCAAAAATGCAACTTCCCTTGCAAGACTACACCAAAAAGAATTGCAACATATAAATATAAAGGTTCTACATCCCATGATATTTCATGGTATCTCCACACGTTGTTGGGATTCTTAGTTATACATCTGCAACTTCGAACAAAAATCATGGATACATGATATTCACCGATACTGATATATGGCTGATTGAGTCGCTTATTCACCTTAATGTATCTCAATGTTAGTTGAATATTGTGGGATGATTAACTAACATTCTAGTTAACTTAGTTAACTATTATATATCCATCTTAATATTAATCTTATGGGATGATTAACTAACATAAAATAACTTAGTTAACTATTATAGTTAACTTAGTTCATTATTATAGTTCACTTACTTAACCATGATTTCACATTCCCATTTTTACATTCGTGAATTTCGCTGCCCCGATGTCTATCGAAGCTGCCCAGGCGCCACTTCTTCCAGTCCCGGGAAACGTCCGAAGAACTTCTCTTTGGACATCGCCATCTTCGGCCTGGGAAAATGTGGCTGGTAAAGCTCTACCATAAGGGGAAAGGACTACTATCAAGTTACTATAATGATCTATGATGGAAGAAAAAAAAATGTCATTTAAGACTTTGATGGGTTTTTTATAGTTAGACTCAATTATGTGCATCTATGATTTGAGATCATTCAAAAACTAGAAATGATTTGATTGTTTTTTTCACGCAGCGGCAAACGATTTCGAGATATCAACAGTTTGCGCCACTCCACGCATCTTTTGAATTGACAGTCGACAGACTATCTCTCAAGAGCCATGAGCCATCTGTTTTGACTTTGGAGTACTGGGACTTAGCGGTATAATGGCTATAGGGAGATTACAGAGATATCATCAACCTTTTTTTGGTGAGGTCATGGGATAAATGGGATAACCAACTATGATATATAAATGGTTAAAGGTCCAAATTTTTTATGACCCCAAAATTGAAAAAATGCGGAGTATCATCATCTTCATGAAAAAACTGCCATGAATTCGGAGTAAAAAAAAATCAGACCCGTCTCAGAGCTTCAAATACCTCCCAGGCACGACATCAACAAGCTGATGGCCACCGACAGCCACATCGCGCGCGAGCGTTGCCGCAGGTTGGATGCGCAGCCGTAGGCCACGTAGCACTCGCCCGTGTCATCGGTGACTTCTCCTCTGGCCTCGGGGATCAGTCGGGGTGGTTTGGTTGGTTTTTTTGCTGGGAAAATGGAGGTGCAAATACCATCAAATACCCTAAATTTCTGTCCAGTTTACGAAGTTTCCTGGAAATATCATCCACCACTTTGGGAAGTTTCTCCTGAATTGTCCAACCCATTTCGAATCTCCACAAAAACACCAAGGGGCACTGATGTACTCTGATGGCCACAGGTTCAATTCATCCAGCACCATCATGCAAGGGCACCCATCCCTCGGCAAACACGCAGGGTCAGAACGGGTTTCTTGTAAAACCCTTTAAAATCCCACAGTTGATCCTCATTTTCCCAATGATCCACGAATCTTGGACCAAACCACCGTCCCCAAGGGATCCCGGAATCGGCTAAGAAGCACTGGCACATCAATTTTCAAGCGATTGATTTAAATTGATTTATGTATATGTAGGAAAATCAACGGTTGAAACATCAGGTTTTACCCTGAATTCGTTTTACACCCCCCCTTAAGTAAGGGATTATAATTCCAATATCAATGAGTAAGCGATGTAAATCCATGACCCGAATCGTTACGAATTCCATGATACCCCCATTATCCCCTAGTAATCAAACGTTGGTTGGACCAGTTGGAAAATCATCCGTTTGGTTCGATGATCTTTTTTCACAAAACCCTCCATTGGTAAGGTCCCATCCAGCCATGTTTGATTACCAAAGAGTATCCCGTCTCATTAGTTGGCGGTTGTGTATACATTAATTCCATTAATACCGTTAAATGACATATCCGACTAATATCATTACTGTAATTGGTTTCATCAGTTTGTTTTATTACCTTCGTTACTAATCAATACCCATTTTTCTGGGTGGTTAAGTCATTGTTTTATCTCAGCATATCCCCAAGATATCCTACCATTAATGTCCACCTCTGATTTATAAATAGGGGGCCCCCCCCCCCTCTCTGACCCTAAATAGACTTAAAGCTACCATAAAACTTGTTTATATGTAAAGAATTTAGTATTACAAAAATGAAAACGAATACATAAAATGCAATTTAAAAAAAAAAAAAGGAATCCAGCAATTGTTTTAGTATTGATCT
>Ga0126342_10011275_pt1:10000-15972 | contig 15972 bp, 12 predicted proteins | sample Cyp1metagenome_FD_92528 | JGI IMG/M metagenome (GOLD analysis project Ga0126342, IMG submission 92528) | Coral microbial communities from Lord Howe Island, Old Settlement Bay, Australia - Cyphastrea 1 metagenome | ecosystem: Host-associated > Invertebrates > Cnidaria > Coral ... | reverse complement strand
CTTTTACACACAGACACTTGTACGCACAGACACTTTTACACACAGACGCATTTACACACAGACGCTTTTACACACAGAAGCGTTTACACACAGACGCTTTTACACACAGAAGCTTTTACACACGGAAGGTTTTACACACAGACACTAGACACTTTTACACACATAGGCTTTTACACACAGACGCCTTTACACACAGACACTTTTACACGCAGACACTTTTACACGCAAACACTTTTACATACAGACTCTTTTAATCTCTTTTACACACAGAAACTTTTACACACAGACGCATTTACACACAGATGCTTTTACACACAGAGGCTTTTACACACAGACACTTTTACACACAGAAGCTTTTACACACAGAAGGTTTTACACACAGACACTAGACACTTTTACACACATGGGCTTTTACACACAGAGGCCTTTACACACAGACACTTTTACACGCAGGCACTTTTACACACAGACACTTTTACACACAGACACTTTTACACACAGACACTTTTACACACAGACACATTTACACACAGACGCTTTTACACATAGAAGCGTTTACGCACAGACGCTTTTACACACAGAAGCGTTTACACACAGACGCTTTTACACAGAAGCTTTTACACAGACGCTTTTACACACAGACGCCTTTACACACAGACACTTTTACACGCAGATACTTTTACACACAAACGCTTTTACATACAGACACTTTTACACGCAGATGCTTTTACACACAGACACTTTTACGCACAGACGCTTTTACACACAGAAGCTTTTACCCACCAGCACTTTCACACACGGAGACTTTTACACACAGACGCTTTTACACGCAGACCCTTTCACACACAGACACTTTTACACACAGACACTTTTACACACAGAAGCTTTTACACACACACAGGCTTTTACACACAGAAGCTTTTACACACAGACTCCTTTACACACAGACGCTTTTACACATAGAAGCTTTTACACACAAACACTTTCACACACAGAGACTTTTACACAGAAGCTTTTACACATAAACGCTTTTACACAGACACTTTTGCCCGCAGATGCTTTTAAGCACACACACGCACACACACACACACGCTTTTCTTTTACACACACACACTTTCACACACATAGGCTTTTACACACAGACGCTTTTACACGCAGATGCTTTTACGCACGCACACACACACACGCGCACTTTCACACACAACCGCTTTTACACACAGACGCTTTTACACACAGACACTTTGACACACAGACACTTTTACCCACAGAAGCTTTTACACACACACACACGCTTTTCTTTTACACACAAACACAGTTTCAGACACAGAGGCTTTTATACACAGACTCCTTTACACACAGACGCTTTTACACAGAAGCTTTTACACGCAGACGCTTTTACACACAGACGCTTTTACACACAGACGCTTCTACACACAGAAGCTTTTACACACAAACACTTTCAAACACAGAGGCTTTTACACACAGAAGCTTTTACACACAGACTCCTTTACACACAGACGCTTTTACACACAGAAGCTTTTACACACAGCTGCTTTTACACACAGACGCTTTTACACACAGACTCTTTTACACACAGACCCTTTTACACACAGAGGCTTTTACACAGAGACACTTTTACACACAGGTGCTTTTACACGCAGATGCTTTGACACACACACACACACTTTCACACACAGAGGCTTTTACACACAGAAGCTTTTACACAGAGGCTTTTACACACAGACGCTTTTACACACAGAGACTTTTACACACAGACACTTTTACCCACAGACGCTTTTACACACACACATACTTTCACACACAGAGGCTTTTACACACAGACGCTTTTACACGCAGATGCTTTTACACACACTTTCATACACACACGCTTTTACACACAGACGCTTTCACACACAGAGACTTTTACACACAGACGCTTTTACACACAAACGCTTTTACACAGAAGCTTTTACACACAGAAGCTTTTACACACAGACTCCTTTACACACAGACGCTTTTACACACAGAAGCTTTTACACACAGACACTTTTACACACAGACGCTTTTACACAGAAGCTTTTACACACAAACACTTTCACACACAGAGGCTCTTACACACAGACGCTTTTATACACAAACGCTTCTACACAAGCCTTTACACACAGACACTTTTACACACAGACGCTTTCACACACAGAGGCTTTTACACACAAACACTTTCACACACAGAGGCTTTTACACACAGACGCTTTTACACACAGACGCTTCTACACACAGATGCTTTTGCACACACACTTTCACACACAGATGTTTTTGCACACAGAAACTTTCACACACACACAGAAGCTTTTACACACAGAAGCTTTTTGCATACAGACACTTTTACACACAGACGCTTTTTTTACACACAGAAGCTTTCACACACACAGAAGCTTTTACACACAAACACTTTCACACACAGAGACCGGACCCCTGAAATCGCAATTTTACCTCAGTTTTTGACGTCCAGCGTCCATTTCGCGCTAAAGAGTTGCGACTGACACCTCAAAATCGCAATTCTACCTCAGTTTTTGACGTCCAACGTCCATTTCGCGCGTAAGGGTTGCGACTGACATCTCAAAATCGCAATTTTATTTTAGTTTTTGCCGTTCAACGTCCGTTGCGGCGGACTAACTAAAATCGCAATTTTACCTCAGTTTTTGACGTCCAACGTCCATTTCGTGCAAAAGGGTTGCGGCGGGCCATTCAAAATCGCAATTTTACCTCAGTTTTTGACGTTCAACATCCATTTCGTGCGAAACGGTTGCAGCGGACACTTCAAAATCGCAATTTTACCTAGGTTTTGGACGTCCGATGTGCACGAAATGTTGCGCCTGTCACGTTTCGTGGCGCTCCGGCGGCACCGCCCCCGCCTTAAGACAGAGATAGAAAGAAGAGCGAGAGAAAGAAAGAAGGAGAGAGAGGAGATCTGCAGATGTGAAGGTGCGAGGAAGTAGATCAGCAGATGTGAGGGTGTGAAGATGTAGATCTGCAGATGTGAGGGTGTGAAGATCTAAGATTTAGATCTGCAGATGTGAAGGTTGAAGATGTAGATCAGATGTGAAGGTGTGAAGATGTAGATCAGCAGATGTGAGGGTGTGAAGATGTAGATCTGCAGATGTGAGGGTGGGAAGATGTAGATCTGCAGATGTGAAGGTTGAAGATGTAGATCAGATGTGAAGGTGTGAAGATGTAGATCAGCAGATGTGAGGGTGTGAAAGGAGGAGAGAGAGAAGTGAGAAGATCTGCAGATGTGAAGGTGCGAGGAAGTAGATCTGCAGATGTGAAGGTGCGAGGAAGTAGATCTGCAGATGTGAAGGTTGAAGATGTAGATCAGATGTGAAGGTGTGAAGATGTAGATCAGCAGATGTGAAGGTGTTAAGATGTAGATCAGCAGATGTGAAGGTGTGAAGATGTAGATCAGCAGATGTGAGGGTGTGAAGATGTAGATCTGCAGATGTTACAACGGCTGCTTTTTTACTAATCTCGGGAAAAACGCGTAAATACCAGCGTTTCTTTGGCGTTCATCAAGACAATTAACAAATCGGTTCAAAAAGCGCAAGCATGCTGTAATTTACAAGGGTCTGGCGCCGTCACGGGTAAACAACTGCGTAAATATCAGCGTTTCGGCGTCCAAAAGTGGCAAAAACACTGCTATTTACAGTGTTTCGTGCCTTCCACATTTTCTTGAAATTGCGAAAACCATGTAAATACCAGCATTAAAAATGATATAATTTAAATGTTTTTTTTTTTTGCTTTGCTTTCAAAAACACTGGTATTTGCAGTGTTTTGTGCATCCCTGGTTTGAAAAAGTAGTGGTATTTACAGCATTTTCTGCGTTTTTGCATTGCTCCCGCAAAAGACGTTAAAACGCAAAAATGTTGTAATTTACAGCATTTTGTTAATTTCGAAAAATTAAAAACCGTCCGAAAAATGTGTCAAAACGGCGTTTTTTCCGATTTTAGGTACCTTAAAAACGGGGGAGACCGCAGTCTCTAACGTCACTTTCTGAACCGGAGAGAAAAGTAATTGGGAAGCCTTGTTGTGGACTTTCGGAAACCTTGCAGAAGAGGGAAACAGCACCCAGCTGAAGGTGTCAGCCACAGACAAAGAAAAGTAGTTTGGAAGCTTTGTTGTGGACTTTCGGAAACCCTGCGAAACAGGGAAACAGCACCCAGCTGAATCTCTAACGTCATTTGTCGACTTTCGGAAACCCTGCGAAAAAGGAAAACACGTGTCAGCCACAGACCGCACTCTCTAACGTCACTTTCTGAACCGGAGAAAAATGAAAGTTTGAAGCCCAGCAAGCACGTCCTAGAAAGGCAAAGGAAATGGCACCAACCCGCCGCAGAGGTTTGATGTCACGTGAGCCAAAGGAACTGGCACCAGCAAGCAACTGACCGCCTTGGGAAGCCTTGTTGTGGACTTTCGGAAACCTTGGTAAAAAGGTAAACAGCACCCAGTTGAAGGTTTCACGGTGGCCTGCCACAGCCACGCCTCAGTTGCTACCGTACGATGTTGTACAGACGACCGCTCGGACACCCCCTTTCCTCAAGCGCGCTCCCCCTTGTTGTCGGCTGGGGTCGGCGGATATACACATATAGTTATGTAAATATACGTATAATATATATATACATACATATAAATACTGTATTCCTATTTTTGTACAAACACGCACACACACATTATATTTATATAATATTATTTTTTTACCTCTTTGCGCCACGGCCCAAGGCACAAATCATCTCTCCACGAAGTCTGCCAATTTCTCTCGCCAGACCGTCCTCCGGGAAAAGCGTCTTGGTGCCAATAGGGGGCTGCTTGGGAGACCCGCCATGAGATACCAAAAGAGTACCAGAATGCTGTGATCTTTGCGCAGAGATAATTTGTTTTTAGGAAGGGAGTCTATGTCGGTATGTTTTTTAAATATAACGATTGTTTATTTTCAAGAGTGCAGGACAGGATGATGAAATCTGCCAAAAGTGGTCTGTTTTACAGGTGAGGATGGAGGAACACATTCAATTTCGAGCCCAACCTGTGAGAAAACGAATCCGATGCTAAACCATGGAGGCCAGAGTGCCTGGTCATCGAGCGACGGATGGGCGATGATAGCCGGACACCCAGTTCGTGCACGAAAAAAGTGATGGCAGCAAGGCTCTTTGGGTGCGTGATTTGGAAACCCCAGGAATCCGACTCGCTAAAGGGATTACTGTATCACTGCAGGATATCCCCACAATTCCAAACCACCAGTTAACAATTGGTTGAGTATCCACGCAATCTGAATGGTCAATCTCGGTGAGAACAAACAGATTTTAACAAACTGATTTTGACGTCCCCAAAATTGGATTGCATGGAGATGCGCACAGATTGTGAGGGAGAAACCATCAATGTCATCTGAGATCTTTGGGCACGGCAATTGCAGTGCCAACAGTTATTTTGAGGCTTGCAACGCCTCACTTTGCCTGAGCGGCAGCTTCAGGTGGTTGACAGGGGAATGGTGTTTTCGCAGTGAAAACCACAAGAATCAGTGCTGTGGTCTTTCTTAAGGGTGTACCAAAGCAGTTATGATCTCTTCTGCTCGCAGGAGCAGTTGATGAGCAAAGCCCCGTCTGTCTTTCTGTCATTCTCCCAGAGTGATCTGAGAATTTGTCAGCTTGCAGATGGCCAGTTCACGATGTGTGTGAAAAATGCAATCAAATTGGAGCTGGATGTTCATCGAGATAGATAGATAGATAGATAGATAGAAAAAACAACAGATAGATTAGATTAGATTAGATTAGATTAGAATGGATTGGATTGGATTGGATTGGGTTAGATAGATTAAACTAGATAGATAGATGAGAAAGATAGATGAGATAGATAGAGAGGTAGATAGATAGATAGATAGATAGATAGATAGATAGATAGAGCGATGGATCGATAGATCGATCGAA
>Ga0126342_10011275_pt1:0-7500 | contig 15972 bp, 12 predicted proteins | sample Cyp1metagenome_FD_92528 | JGI IMG/M metagenome (GOLD analysis project Ga0126342, IMG submission 92528) | Coral microbial communities from Lord Howe Island, Old Settlement Bay, Australia - Cyphastrea 1 metagenome | ecosystem: Host-associated > Invertebrates > Cnidaria > Coral ... | reverse complement strand
CCTGGCTGGCGAGACATTGGTGGTGAAGCTGCGATGAGCCAGGAATTTGGCGCAGCCGTGGAGGCCGAACTCGCCGAACCAACGCTGGGGGGGAACCCGATGGAACCCGATGGAAACTGGGATCCAGTGGCAGGCCTTTGTTCAGCTGCGAAAAGAAAGTTATCTACTCAGCAAGACCTACCAATTCAACCGTTTTCTGGTTGAAAAAAATAAGTGGCTCAGTGGCGAGAATCTTCTGAACATTTTGAATGCTATGGGATTTGATGCAACAGATGGTGCAGTGCATTGAGGCAAGGATGGACTTGGTCCCAGAGGTGGCACCTTATGTTTTGGTGACTCCGATCTTCGACCTATCTACAAAAGGCCGGTAAATAGGTTGTGTCATGCTTTGATCCAGGATTCTACAACAGGAAACTGGAGCAATGAACTTGTGGAACATTTTAAGTTTTTTTTCTGTTGACTTTACCAAGATTTCATTCTTGTCCAATGCAAATGAAAAAACCATGCCGCCCAGCACAGCGGCAGATACATTTGTATAGGCTTCTGCATGCAGGGTAACCAACCCATGAACAGAATCTTCATGACACTTCAGGGAAGTTGATGCACTACCTCCCAGCTTGAATGAGCTTGGGCTAGGAACTCAGACACATTCAGATACGTTTACAAACAAAGGGACCTACCCGCGCTTGCTTTTCCTGAGGATCGGTGCCAATGTGGCCCTCCGAGACCTTCAATTTTCTCAGGTCGGAAATAGGGTGACGCAGTGAACAGTTCGCTGGGGCGGGAGCCAAGTTGCAGGCACTGCGCGCTGCTCTTCGAACCCACAAGAGCCTGGAACCCATGCGACGAAATTGACCCAGGGTCCTTTGCCTAAGGCGTTTGAGGCGTTTGAGGCACTTCAAATTATTTCAACCCCCCAGGAAGATCCAGAAAGCACCCGAAAGGTCCCATCAGAAGTTTGGCGCTTTTGATACCTTGGATTCCATGGTGCCGTATGGCCATATGGTGCCTGATGCCACCGAGGTGTTGTGGGCATCATTGGTGATGGGCATTTGGCCGCGGCCCTATGGTTCTCCTATTTCTCCTGCTTGCCATGGCTTGCCATGGCTTGCCATGGCTTGCCATGGCTTGCCATGGCTTCCACTTTCAGTTTCAGCAGCTCTGATTTTCGTGCTCGTCTTATTTTTTGTACCGCCTCTGATAAGCTGACATGAAAAGTCACCAATTAAGTTTACAGGGCCATGGGAAAATGTAAGAACACTCGCAAGAGTCGACATGAGGCTGGCATCACTCAGCTCATGAAGCAGGCGGGATGCATCTGCTGATTTGGTCGGAAGATGCATCGATCCCAAATGGTCTTGCCTTGAGCGGCAGGATCCCAAGATTCGTGTCGTGAAAGAGGCCTAGAGAGTGGCCGAGACATCTTTGATTGGTGTGAAATTTGAGCTTGGCAGTCATGGGGTGGTCAATCGAAATGGTATGAAATGGTGATGGGCCCGAATTTTGGACATGCTCGACACAACTTCTTTACAAGTCATTTCGAAATCGGAGCGGCCCAATTTGTTGTGAATCCTTGGACATTTTCAGGGCGTTCCACTGCCACCGCCAGATTGGGATGCAGATCTCAAGGCAGGGCGGTTATAGATTTTGTTGATAAATCCGACAGAGTCCAAGGGTTGTCATACAAAGGTCATAGGCTACATTCGGCTACATAGGTGTTTGATCTCAACACATTCGATGTTGTGCAGTGCACTGCAGGATGGTGGCCGGAAGTGGGAGAAGGAAGCCCTTGGCGGAGCCAATTTGTTTATGCGCCTGGTGGAGGCTCCCAAAGATGTTCTCTTCAGCTACACTGAAAACGAAGGTTCAAGAACAGACATTTTGAATCATTTTGACATATTTTGACTTTCAAATGTGGAAGCTCTGCCACATTGCAAGGGCCTTTTCAATCCTGTATCCATCTGTGTCTGTATCCACTATATTCTCCAAACATCTCCTATCTTCAGAATCTTCATCTATCTTCCATTTTTTGCACCAGTGATAGATCCAGTTTCCCATTGGATCCGAGGCGCTGGATGAGGCTCCACTTGGCAGCTGGATTGGTGCTGAAGCTGTGCTGGAGTTGGAGGCAATGAAGGAGGTGCCCTGGAAAAGGGAAGAACCGAAGGGCATGGAAGAACTGGTCTTGAAGAACCCGTAGAACATGTATAAGAATGTATCATCGATTGTATCATGTCTTGGTATTTACCATGTATTTACCATGTATTTATCATGTATTTACCATGAGATGGCTGAGTCTGGTTGAGTCTGGTTGAGTCTGGTTGAGTCTGGTTGAGTCTGGTTGAGTCTTTGGGTTTACAAATTCCAAGAAACTCGGGGTCGCTGGTTTGCTGTCGCTAATGCCAAAGGCTCTGTGGGTTTGGGGCTATGACTTGGCCATTGCTCCGGCAGGAGACAGCTCAGCGCATTGAAAAAGATGGCTTAGACGTACCGATCTCGCGATCTCGGAGCGGGGGGTGGGATGCCACAGTTGGATGAGTTGTGAGGCCGAACCTGCGGCCCCGGTCTCATCGCAGTTGGGTGCAATGCTCGGTTTGGCTATGTGGCACGGTGAGTGAGAACATGTGAGAACCATGGAACGATATCATTATGATGTATGTGCGCGTGTTCGTATGTCACTTGAACAGTTGTTGCTCAAAGTCGTGTTCAACTCTGATTGCAGTGTGCCTGAGGTGCTGATTTTTCGGGCCGCGGGTTGCTGATCACCCCAAAGACTGAAGCAGATCTGAGGTGCACTTGGCAATGGTGGGACATTCGTTTCCGAGTTTCTTACAGAATCAAACAGCTGCGTGGTGCCATCCAGGTCTTTACGGCCCAGATTGGCAGAATTCTTGAGTTTTGACAATGTTTGGAGGAGATGGCTCTCTGGGGAGCGACTTGAGGGGCAAGAAGTTGGCGAGTTCCCATTTGAGAACAGGCCGAGTCGCTTGGGCATGCAGCTCCAAACTAAGAGAATTAATTGCTTGGGTAGCACATGGTAGCACCATTTGAGGGAAGCTTGTTTGGAAAGTTTGGAAGCAATCATTTTGGACTGCAATTTCTTTCTGGTCATTCCATGTACGTAACGAGTCCCCTGTCCAGGAAACTGCGCAAGACACCCTCAAAACTGTGGTTCTCTCAGAGTGACCTTGAATAGTCTTCGTTGCAGCGAGTAGTCTTCCTGGCATATTTCATCCTTTCCTTCCTTCTCTCTGCTAATCTTTGTTTGTTTTTTTGCTTCTTTGCTTTTCTCCCTCTTTATGTCCGATATTGAGGCCAAGCACTGGTTTTCCATACTCCAAAGAGGAAGCAGCCAAAGCTGAAGAAGAGGAAGCAAGCATTGCTGCTTGATTCCTGCTCTCACATTGGGGAGCAATTTTTTAAGATGAAGTCAAAGTGCTCCGAACAAGACCCCAGGACACTGCAGCAGCACCAACTGAATGAAATTACCAATCAGCAGGTTCAACAGAGACAAGGAAAATTGGCTGCTGAAATGTCCTCGCTGATAGTGGATCGAAAAAGAATCGAGTCCTTTGGCCGTCTTGCTTGACTGGGTCTCTTACATTGATCGAACTTGCCAAAGTCTCTTGAGAGCTGCACCTTCAATGGACCAAACTGATTCATCAATAGTTTAGTTTAGTTTGGGCATTTTTTCCCCACAGTCAGGAGGGAACAGTCAGATGATGTCAGATGGGTTAGTCCGGAAATCTGGGATCTCTGGAAAGGGAAACAGTGAGGAAAATGATGATAAACCGCGGGAGGTTTCATGACCGAGCCAGGTACCACGAGCACCAATACGAGATTGATCAGCGAGGCCTTGACGTCAGCGCCTGAAGTTGCCGTACCACTGGCGTCACAGGGGTCATGGGTCAGACTTCTCTGCCTGTCAGTTTGGATCTGACCTTCATAGCCTTGTCCATATTGGGTCTAGTCTACTAAGATCCTCGGTATATTTGTAGGTTAGCAGGTCTTCAATTTTGACATATCATCTCAATCATAGTTTGCGCAGCCTACAGATTCAAGCATCAACTAGTGGTTTTCCAGGAAAAACAGAACACTTCATTCTTGAAAGCCATGAATTTATAAGTCTCCAATTTCGTGGCATTTACTTTCATGAAACTACCATGAAACCATATGAAACCAGCATCAAAGGCACATCTTCAAGTCAGGTGCTGTTGGGCTCGCCACTGCGCATCCCTGAGGGTGAGTTGGGGGTGTCGTTTGCACCCAAGGACCTGCCAAAGGTGGGGCCAGAGATGGGATCCACGGGTCATCGGAGAATCCATGAGAGCTTTGGCGCTCTGGTCAGGTGCGGGTTGGTGTGATGGAGGATGGCAACAAGGTTGGAATGCGCAATGTAACCCACGGAAGTCTTGAAAGAGATTGAGAGTGTCAAGTTTTGGTGGACCATTGATGCATTTTTTGGTATATCCCGTAAGAACCCACAACTTCAGCTTGCTTTGGCAGCACAGGTTGTGATTGGATGGATTGGCTGGTATGGTCACATTTCTCGGATGCAAGTGTCCGGAACCTACCACGGGACCGATGCGGCATATGTCGTATATAGAACCACCCTGGAGCTGTGGAACCCCGGCTGCTTCGAGGTTCCACTGGTGCAACTCTCCTTTGGATGAGAAGTGGGAGGACCGATTTTTTTGAGTTGTGCAAAGGTCAACATTTGGATGTATGCAGGAGCCACAGGCTTGCTTGCTCATGCAAATGTGTGGATATCCTTAACTAACCGTCAATCACAGGCATGAATTCTTCAAGTAGCAATCCAGAAGAAAAGTGAAAGCCCACGGCCACAGATCTTTCCAATTTTGAAGCCTCTTGCTCTCAGGGAGTTCATTTCGAAGCCCTTTCTACGTGCATGTTGATGCTGTGACTGGAAAGTTGACCTTTTGTCACAAGCAACTAAGGAAGCCACCCCTTTGGAAGCCAGTATCAAGTATCAAGAAACATTTTCACTACGGGGTGGGAACCCTTGTGAAGAATCGCTTCTGTCTTGTCACAGTGCAAGACTGTACGATTGCCAGGAGCTAGATACAGTGTACAAGGCGGCAGAAGCAATACAGGAGATGTTCGGGGTGGGTGGCCAGTTCCCCACCAAAATGAGCGGCAATGCGCTTGGTGTAATGACAAGGTGAATATCATTGAATATCCTGTTCCGGATTTTGCAGATCTGCAGTAAAAGAGACAAGACCGGAATTTGTGTGTGTCATACCATATATATATATATTATATATCATATAATCTATGGTTTTGATGCATATCAATTCTTCCTTTCCTTGGCGTTTACACATATATATATATATATATATGTGGTTTGTGCTGTTTCCTACAAAAAAACACCAGTTTGCCCTCGAAAATGAACAATCTTAACTGATTTGAATGTCAATCAGTGAATCTAAAGAACGGAGCTCGCAGGACTGGATGCCGCCAGGCGCTTGGTGTGCACAATTGAGGTCACCAAGGCACTCATTGGATTCCAATAAATTCCCTAAGAAAGATATGCAAACATAACATGCAAAGACAAAACTGGACTCTGGTGGATGAGTGCATGAGGTATCGGAGCATTTTTATGCATTCTTGGGATGTTCAGCCGGGTACCAGGTTTTGACCCATCTATAACCCTTTGGGAGTCGCCACGTTTTGAGCGTGGCAATGTCATACCATATGTATCCATATATATACTATATGTAGATCAACCATGTGGATAGGCCTCACAGTCAAAGCAGTTCAGTCAAAACATAGTACAGTTTTTCTCCAAGTTACCAGCCCTTTTTTCCTCCAAGGCTGCACTTGGCACTCTCAGTGGTGTCCACCGCTGACTTCCAAGTTCTCCCACGGGAAGCCTCCGAAACGTGGACCGTGGCTGACACGGGCAAAGCCGTACCTGGGAGCGCTGTGTGCGGGACACAGCATTTGGGCTTGAAACTGGGGGATGCGCTATTTGATGGGTATTTTGACAGCGAAAATGGTGATCAGCCATAACATTTTTTGGGACACTGTTTTCGGACAAACCCATTTGGTATGTATCCTTGCACTTCTTACTTTTTTGATGTTGCTTGTATATGTCTGTGTGCTGTATTTCTGTATTTGGAACTGTCATGCAGACCAAAGCACCTTTATGAGCTGGAATAGATAGCAACTGCAATTGCCAACGATGTGATGACTTGGAAGAGAAGCTGTAAATCTTAGCCATGCTTTAGGTGGCGACAAGTTGGAAGAGCACGACGTGTGTTTGAGGCAGTGGTAAGGGTCAAAGGCTTGATGTTTTTTTGGCGAATGGTGACTTCACATTGGTCGCATTTTGTAGCTTCTGCTAGCTGAAGTCCCTCTTGCTTTAGCAAGGTTTTGAGGGGGACTGGAATCTCCAATCGCATGAAACTTCATACTTAACTACCCTCCCCGCCACCGTCGGCATGTCGCCACCGGCAGCAAATCCGGCAGCATCCGCATCCTCAGCATCAGCATCATTGTGTTTTCATGCCAAGCTCCCTGCCAAGCTAGCTTTCGTCCCTTACCCCTGGGCCTCAAGTTGGCGTCACTCTTGTTACGTCCTTTGAATGTTGCCTGGACTTTGAAATGCACCTGCGGCCTCACTCTGAAGGCGTACCGTCTTCACAAGCCACTTGAGCGGCTTCCGTGCTGGTAGCGAGGCAACATTGGTTTCGTGATTGATGATACTTCTTGAGAGTTACTTGAGCTGCAAATTCAGAGGTGCTTTCAATTGCGATAGGTCTCATTGATAATGACTTCAAAGTAGTGACCAAGCCGAGCCAAGACGAACATGAAAGAGTTGTTCATGAGCCAGCTGATGCCCTTGTTGGTTTGAGACACGCGCGACGGATGCCAACGGTCGCTGGCTGGAAGAAAAGCAGCAGTGATTTCATGATTCATCTCTCTCTTTGCATGTCCAACGTGCCCGTCATGTCTTACAAAGGCTTGACAACACTGTGACAACACTTGCTTCGCTTGATCGAGTTTGGCCCGTTGGAGGGGTGTAGAAGAACACAGAAATTGCAGTCGTTGCAGTCTCCTTTATATGTGAAGGACATCCCCCAGCAAAACAAGACGCATTTTGCCCCAACCTGCCGTGGGAGCTGATTCTTCTTCATCCCTCAGTCCACCATGGAGACCTACGGAATTATTGTTTTTATTCCCCAACAGCGTAAGCTAATGGGGTCTTCAGCCCAGAATAGCTCCGGTGTGCACTGGTGCAGGCGCCGGGCCAGGTTCAACGAGGTTCCGGAGAAGGTTCCGGAGAAGGTTCCGGAGAAGGTCTGGCAGCCTTTGGTGCAGGTCAGGTTCAACAGGGTTCCGAAGAAGGTTCCGGAGAAGGTCTGGGAGGCTTTGGTGCAGAGCCAGGTCAGGTGTGGGAGGCTTTGGTGCAAAGCCATGTGGTTCAACAGGGTTTCGGAGAAGGTTCCGGAGAAGGTGTGGGAGGCTTTGGTGCAG
>Ga0126342_10011274_pt1 | contig 15974 bp, 16 predicted proteins | sample Cyp1metagenome_FD_92528 | JGI IMG/M metagenome (GOLD analysis project Ga0126342, IMG submission 92528) | Coral microbial communities from Lord Howe Island, Old Settlement Bay, Australia - Cyphastrea 1 metagenome | ecosystem: Host-associated > Invertebrates > Cnidaria > Coral ... | reverse complement strand
TATAATATATATATTATATTATATATATTATATATATTATATATTATATATATCATATATATTCTGTATATTATATATATTATGAATCTTATATATTATATTATATATATATTATATATTATATAATATATATATTATATTATATATATTATATATATTATATATATTATATATATTATATATATTATATATATTATATATATTATATATAATATATATATATATATATTATGTTATATATATATTATATAATATATATATATATATTATATGTTATATATATATTATATTATATTTATATTATATATTATATATTATATATTATATATACATGTGTGATTTATGCAACATAAAATAGAGGTGTACTGGGTGTGTCATGGGAATATCATGGGGATATACAGCCAACAATATGATAGTTTGCATGTACATATATCTTGGATTATCTATTTGAATCCATGAATTGTGTATATATATACATACACATATATTGTAATATACAGTGCTCTACATATTTCTTGGACAAAATGTCGTGGATCTTATCATTGTCTTATCAGTGCTGGCCGGTTGATGGTTTTAAATTTCTATATCACTTCGGCCCCCATGAAATTCACGGTGCCATACAGAAAAGGGTGGAGATCCACTATGTCAAGAAGGTGTGGGTCTGAACATGGGTTTTTTTCTACATCCCCGATGGACTCTCAGGGTTAACAGCTCCGAAGAGAATCGTGTGTTTATTTTAGTGGAGTTACCCAAGCAGGTGGTGTTGGCACAAACAGCGTGTCTTAAATGGATAAGTTTAGTGGGGAAAATGGTGATTAATCATCATTCACAAAAGGAATTTTCAGACGAAGGTACAGCAATCTTGATTGAACAACTGAACTTTTTTCCATTTTTTCAGACACAGCTGGCCAAGTTGTGCGTATCACAGGATCCCTTTTTGGTTACCAGGTGGCGAGCATCACCAGCTTCATGTCGGAGCTCAAGCTTTACTGATCACATGCCATGTCCAAGAACAATGACCTCCTTTGCCTAACAAAAACTCGAGGAAGATTGAAGTGAGGTTGTCTGAAAATAGGTTTAGCATGGTTTACCCATGTTTACCCCCAAGTTTGATGATTCATCATCAGTTTCTCCTCGTAGTACCGTGGCCATGTTGGCGGCTGGATGGGCACACACCCGATGGCCGCCTTTGCAGTTGGAATACCCCAAGGTCGGCTGGACCGTCTGTACCGTGAATGATGGGAGATGATGGGGGTATGATTTGAATGGGAGATGATATACTTATATATATATTATATTATTACTACAGTTTATCTATATAACATTATATGATTACATAATCAAGAGTATTGCTGATTGAGCGATTTAGCTAGCCCAAATGGGAGTTGAGTGGGGAAACCGGGAAACTTTGGAAGGGCACTTTAGTAGCTTCTTCTCCTAGGAATGTTGATATACACGCAGCCTTGCGTATAGCCGGGTATAGTATCTAGGCCATGTAGCCGGCGGGTTTCCTCACGGGGGACCCAAAATCAATATCCAAGATTTTGGTCATTTTGCAGTGGAAACCAATGGTGAAGTTTAGTTTTTTTTTCGAATTTGAGGAATACCCAGGGGCAGCATCTGACCCTAGAGCCCTGGTTGGGGATTCACAGTGAATATTCCTGTCCTGTGATTGGATGTTGGCTACTTCACCTCTGTTTGAATTTCCCATCCAAGTTAGTTGGCCCTCCCTGGTTTTTTTCTGGGAAGTCCACATGTTTTTATTGGGCTTAAATTCACCTTTCGCGTCCAGATTAGGCCGTCCAATTGGCGAACGCCACCGGCATCTATCGCAGCACTTTGGCGGATGCGCTCCTGCGGAGACAGCGCAAGGTGCCTATCGAAGCTGACCAAAAGGGTGGACGACCAATGGAGACCAAAACCTACAAAGGTGGGGTGAATTGCCTTGAATCTGATGTTTTTGTCATGGGTCCTACACTGGATGCGATTTCGCATGAACATCCAGTTCAATTACCAGCTGATGTCGAAACCAGGTACCAAGCTGACTGATCCATTGCCCTATCAGGTACCGTCACCCACAGATTGTTTGACAACTTTAGTGTTAAACAATCCTCAATTTTGATCCAAACCCAAACAGGTTGGTTGGAACACGAGTGCCTTTGATAGGAATGTATAACATGATATAAGCAACCCATCTGAAAGCCGTGGGGTTTACTGATGTTGCCAATAACCATCTGACATACCATGCGGTTTTTCACAGATATTCACCCGATCTTGGGATATCTTGGGTATCCGGTGTAGGTGTTTGGACCATCCATCCGGTGTAGACCCAAAGATCCACAAACATAAATCAATATACCCTCCTGTTATTTAACATAGCCATGGAAAATGTCCCATTTATAGATGGTTTACCTATTAAAAATGGTGATTTTCCATGGCTATGTTAAATAACCAGATGGTATTTGTTTGGGATTGGGACAGTCTTGCAGACATTTATATAGTTGAGCAGCAGGAAAAGTTTGCGGCCACAATTTGTGCACCCAGCTACTAATCAGCATCTAACATTCTAGTGGATATAGTAAGATATAACTCGATATGTCTATAGTTAGAGGGCGTTGCCCAAAAATATATTAAATAGTGATACCCTCTGGCCCTCTGGTAAATTAACATAGACCCTGGCCCCTGAAAATCACCAATTTTTAGTGGAAACTAATCTTCCAAATCCTATCTGGCAGGGTCTATGTTAATTTACTGGAGGGTAAATTTGCGATATGTTTAAATCCTTGAGGGGTTGCTAGGAAAAACACCTTGCCATACCCAACCTGCATCATGCTGCGTCATGCTGCCGTTGAAGACTGTCCAGACAGGACCAGTGTAGCATATTGATGCTTCTTGTAAACGTTTGGTTTGGATTTAATGTAACATTGTTTGTGCGTGTTCGTGTTCGTGTTCGTGTTCGTGTCCGTGTTGTTAGTGTTGTTGTTGTTGTCGTTGTCGTTGTCGTTGTCGTTGTGGTTGTGGTTGTGGTTGTGGTTGTGGTTGTGGTTGTTGTTGTTGTTGTTGTTTTCAGTTCTGGTTATGATAATTATATTATGCAAACATGTGCAATATAAATATGACATATGCGTGTGTCTATGGATAGTTGTTTTTTTGTTTTGTTGATATGCATGTATAATATGTATATAACATGCACACAATTGTTTCGTTCTGCACTTCACCTTGGGTCTTGCAGCGATGGAGGTGTGTTTCCTAACATCGGGCGAGACTCTCACAGTCCTTGACGATGAATTGCAAAGCCAAACCGTAAAGGCCGCTAAAAAAGCCTTGGCAGCTAAGGTAGGCATTTCCAGATTCAAGCAAAGATTTTTTGCTGAAGATGGTTCGCATGAGATCCAGGATGATGAAGTTTTAGCTACGCCTCCACCTAAGATCCAGCTGGTGGTCTTGGAATTCTGGCCACCTGATGATGAAGAAACACAGATGATTATTTCGGCATCTAGAGACAACAATCTAGTTGCTCTTGAACAGTTGCTGCAACAGCCGCGAAATCCCAATGAGGCAAACAATGATGGTAAGACACCCTTGTTTCACGCTGCGGAGCAGGGGCATGTTCAAGTTATGGAACTCTTACTGGAGGCAGGAGCAAAGACAGATGAGCCTGAGTTTGCCCGCGGGCAGACACCAATGTTCACTGCAGCTCAGAATGGCCACCTTGCCGCCGTACGGTTTCTGGCAGAAGTTAATGCAACCAAAGATAAGGCAGAAAACTATGGTGGGACACCCTTGGCGGTTGCAGCGAAAAATGGTTGCCTCGACATTGTGCGATTTCTAGTGGAAAATGGTGCAGGCAAAGATCTAGCCGCTAAAAATGGTGCAACGCCGTTGCATGCTGCAGCTCACAAGAGTCACCTTGACATTGTGCGGTTTCTAGTGGTAAATGGTGCAGCCAAAGATCTAGCCACTAACAATGGTGCAACGCCGTTGTTTGTTGCGGCTCAGCAGGGCCACCTTGACATTGTGCGGTTTCTAGTGGAATGTGGTGCAGGCAAAGATCTAGCCGCTAACAATGGTGCAACCCCGTTGCATGCTGCAGCTCACAAGAGTCACCTTGACATTGTGCGGTTTCTGGTGGAGAATGGCGCAGCCAAAGATCAAGCCACTACCAGTGGTGCAGCGCCGTTGCATACTGCAGCTCACAATGGCCACCTTGACATTGTGCGGTTTCTAGTGGAAAATGGTGCAGCCAAAGATCTAGCCACTAACAATGGTGCAACGCCGTTGCATGTTGCGGCTCAGCAGGGCCACCTTGACATTGTGCGGTTTCTAGTGGAATGTGGTGCAGGCAAAGATCTAGCCGCTAACAATGGTGCAACGCCGTTGCATGCTGCAGCTCACAGGGGTTACCTTGACATCGTGCGGTTTCTAGTGGAAAATGGTGCAGGCAAGATCTCGCGCAAGGGTGCAACGCCGTTGCATGCTGCAGCTCACAATGGCCACCTTGGCGTGGTGTCTAGTGGAATGCGGTGCAGCCAAAGATCTAGCCACTAACAATTGTGCAACGCCATTGCATGTTGCGGCTCAGCAGGGCCACCTTGACATTGTGCGGTTTCTAGTGGAAAATGGTGCAGATCAAGCGGATAGCACTGGTGCAACCTATGACCCAATGACCCAATCTTGTTTTTTTTGTCCTTTTGGGTGAGTGTGATGATGTTTTACAGACGTTTAAACATTGTGATTTAATGTCGGGCTAATAACTTTACCATGTGTTTTAATGTGTTTTATACGTAAATGCAAATTTTAATAAATTTTATATAAGAGTGGCAAAATACAACAACCTCACCCGCAATATCATCCTCAGTGATCGTTCGCAGGGCAGCTATCCGTAGCTATCCCAAGAATGGATGATTTCAATAATTATATTTAATTTGCCCAGCGATATGATATACTGAGAACAGCAATCTTTAAGCATGTTCTGCCTCAGATAGGGGTCACACTGCACACCCTAGTAGATGTGCACCGCAGTTCACATGTTATCCATCTAGCATTTGGAAGACCGATTTCTTTGAAGTGAATTCCCATGTTCGAATTTCCGAAATCACCACTAGCAGATCTAGCAGTGTCAGTTCATCTCATATTTCTTGATGAATTCCGGCAAAAGTTGACTGTTCCCATCTGTTCCCATCTGTTCCCATCTGTTTCCATCTGTTCCCATTCTCCGTGCTCAGGCGGGACAAAGAGCTCGCCAGCTGCTCCAGAAAGGGCTGGCCTTTGATGCCACGAAGACGGAGACGGGAGCCGAGTTGTCACTCGGACCTGGCAGACCTGGCTGAAAAATGCTGGGATTCCAAGCATAAATAGATTTTTTCACCGAAGAAAACAGGTTTTTTTAGCTGGTTTCCAGCTGTTGATTGGGAGGTATGAAGACCTAATTAACCTGGAAATTCCTGGCATCAGAGATGAGCTTCATTTTTGGAAATGGCGATGTTTCAGGTGTTGAAATGACATTTCGGCCAAACAAGTTATGGAGGCTGAACCTGCAAGAAAGATACGTCTTTGTGAAAGGACTGTATTGCGTTTTTTCAGTGATATGTCATGACTGCAGGCGATTATGTGGCATGGTCAGAAGGTCATTTTATATATTTACATGGCCATATTTCGGGATGGTCATCAATTCATCGATGGGGGGAACTCTATATATCTCTATATCAATGGTGAGATGAATCCCATGTAATTTTTCTCATGTCATCATATTTCATCCTTTTTTCCTCCGCGCAGGCCCCGGAAAGGCACAGCCATCGTTCTGTATGCAGCACATGATGCCAGCATTACGATTAGCCACCCGGTTGCCGCAATCCTGGTCTGGAGGAGAATGATGTATGGCTATGGCATGCTATGGCTCAAAGATCGGCAGCAATGAACCTACAAAATCGGATGGGGAGACCATATGAAGATATAAGATGATATAAGAGATGATAATATATAGATGCTATAAGAATGTATCTATGCCAGCGACCGACCAATTTCGCGGGTACAGCGCCAAGTGTTGCATTGGGTTCCGGAGAGTGACAGGATGTCAAAGGAGGTTGGCTGGGCAGTTGGGTCAACCAAGCCGTGGTTCCATACATTTACACAACTCATACAGACAAACATATCCTGGTTGGTGGTTTGGAAATGTTTGGAACATTTTTGATATTCCATATATTGGGAATGTCATTGTCCCAACTGACTTTCACTCCATCATTTTTCAGAGGGATGGCAAAAAACCACCAAGCAGTATCAGTGCCAAGGTGTGGATGGCAAGATCCAATGTGTTCTTGAACTGGAGCGCTTGGTTGGCATCCGTTACTTCTGGCCACCCATGGAGGCAGGGGTTGGGGATGGCATACATCCTCACGCTTTTGAAGAATATAGGGGATCTTTCCATGGCTATGTTAGTCACAACCAGAGGGTATATATTATAATATGATTGGTGTAGAACTTCAATCGGCCTTTCCAACTCAAGCAAATTCACAAATCAATCATCAACTTGATTGCTGGACTTATCAGCTTATAAAGTTCCCCAATGGGCCTAAAACAACCACTGCTAGTGGTGGCTAGGACCCCGAAGCCAGTTGGCTTCATGCCCTTCGTGCGGTGCAAGAGAAGTGCGACTGTGAGGACTTCGGAAAGTGTCCGACCAGATCCCTGGCAGAATTTTGCACCCCCCGAGGGCTTTTCATACTGCTTGGTGGTTTCAAACATTGTTTATTTTCCATAATACATAATATATGGGATAATCCTTCCCATTGACTTTCATATTTTTCAAGATGGTTAAAACCACCAACCACTCATATTTTTGACATGGGACCAGCCATGTTTTTGGTGAATATACACCACTGCAGAGCTCTAGACTGGTGAATAGATTTGATCTCGGATACCAAGAAGAATTGGGCTAGAGCCAATATACTAGCAACATAGGGAATATGGGTATTCCTACCTGGGTTGATTTGTGCCCACCACCTTGTATTTTGTTGAATAAAATTGAGTGGGATGGGAACCACCAACCAGCTATAATTTTCTTGCCATTTGGGTATGGGACAGTTGCCTGAAAATCGGGCCCGAGAGTGGGGCCCTAGTTTAGTCTAATTTTGATTCTCGAAATGCCCATTGTGGGTGTCAAATTCCTGACCCTGTAGTTTACCCCTTGGTTGAAACATACTGTGGATGGTTGCGAAATCCTGCGCCAGTTGATAGATGGTTTATCCATGTTTATCCTGGATTTATCCCATTATTTGTGGGGTTTCAAGCATCCTTTTGGTGCAGGATTTCGCAATCATCCACGGTAGGTGCAGTAGCCTTTCACTCCAAACAGATGGCACTTGAGCACTAGCCAATGGGTTGCAACAAGTGGTGCAATAAATGGACATATTATCTACTGTACTGCATTCTACTGCTCATATTTACTAAAATACGGAATATGAGGATATTCACTGGCATTAAAACATATTTAAACTATCTCAAAGGGGATATGTAGCAGTGATATTTGGTATACTATTTACCATTGATATGTCCTAATGTCATGGCACTAAGAATGGGATATTTTGGTGGTTATATTTACCATTGATATGTCCCAATTGCATGGTATCACTAATTTTAAAAGGATATTTACAATTGAAAGTTCGTCATTTTTTGGCATTCTTTTCTATGCACTACCAGGTAGCCACCTAAAATGTCAACTGAAAATTGCAGGAGATCTATGGATATCTATGGATATCTATGTACCCTCTGCTAAACAAACTTAGCTATTGAAAATTGCCATTCAGAGTTGATTTACTCACTTAAAAAAAGGTGATTTTCTATAGTTATGTTAGTTTACCAGAGGGTATGTCTATGGTTATATTGGTCAATGATCAGCCTGGAGGTTTTGACTACGGCGCGGTGGTCCTTTTCGAGGGTCCTGAGATGGAGCCTAGGGCCGAGTACAGCGCGTTGCCGCTGATTGTGGAGAAGGTGGGGACGGGAGGTGTGGATGGTTGTGAATTTTGCAGGGAGAAATGTTTGTGAATTTCCGTTAGAAATGAAAAATTGATAAAAATCGCCTAATTTCATTGAGAATCACTTGAATTTCACATCAAAAACCAACTTTTAAGATGAGAAAGTTGGTTAAGAAATCACTAAGGTTGGAGGAGAATCATCCAAAATCTTGAATTGCGAAAAAATATTTCAGCCATTTTTGTTGGGAAATCTAAACATCCAGTCACTTGAGATTTAACCATCCCCAATCTGTGGTGATGACAATGCAGGATGGCCTTATTTGTATCGTGGATCCCACATCATTTTTTATCATGTCGTTGATGTTAAATATAGTATGCTGGCTGGTGGTTTCAAAGATTTTTTATGTTCCATTTCATATATGGGATATCATCCTTCCCATATATTGACTTTCATATTTTTCAAGATGGTTAAAACCACCAACCAGTATGTGAGTAACCGACAAAAAAAGTAATACTATATAATCATATATAATCTAGTTTTGCTTCGCCTTGGTTTTGCTCAGGGGTCTGCAAAACCTTCATGTTGCTAGGGGACTCTATACTGATACCCCTGTTTTGCATGACTCGCTTCAAAGTCTGAGAACTCAGAAATCCTCACGACTGATAGGGGAAGACCCTAACTTGTGCATGGCATGAAAATGAACAAGTTTTTTTGTCTGCTATTCATGTGTGTATTTATCTGTATATGCAAAGAATTCCGGAATATTCAGCAAATTCGGATGACTGAGTGTTCCCCTTGTTGAGGAATGTTCATGTTGAAGTATCGCTACTGCATTGGAAGACTAATTCATTTGACCCACTGAAAGTTCAACATGGTGCAGCCCCAAGAAATTGGAGACTCAAAGCATGTCTTGTTTTACCATCGAATTCCATGGCTTTGTGCCCCCGGTTTCACTTTCACCTCACACCACCATCATCCACCCTATACCTTTTGGTAATTTAAGAATATTTAAGATACGGAAAATTGCCAAGTTGATCAGTATATAATTCTTGTACCCATATGAATATGAACGGTGATTTTCCATAACAAACTCAACGACCACAAGGTACCCATTTTTCCCCAACGGATTTCGCCCAATCGCCGTGGATTTGTCCAGGTCTTTCCGGTCAAGGAATGGCGCTTGGTGGATCATCATGAAGCGCACGCGCGGATGGCTTTCTTTCTGTCACCCTTTCGGGACGCCTTGATCTTGAGCTACGACGGCGGTGGTAACGATGGACAGATCAAACCATGCTTGAAAAAAATCAGACGGTCAAAGCTTCAGAAGTATTGATAGTATAGATACATATATAGATACTATATTTAGATACACAAGATAATCAGATTATATCAGATCACTTTAGTTTCGAGTCCAAATTCCAATCATTGTTCAATTCCAATTCCTATTCCAATCAGCTAAAATCATTCATGTTTGCTCATCTGCCAGCAAAAAATGTTTTTTTTGGCCATTAAACCTCAAAAGATCCTTCCATTTTTTCATTCAAAAAATGTCATACAAATGATCAAAAATGATCAAAACATCATTTCCCCCATGGATTGTCCCAAGATTTTCCTCCCCTTTCCGTCCGCGTCAGGAGTCTTCAACGTCTACTACGGCCGCCAGGAGGAAATCCTGCGGCTGGGCCAACTCGGGTTGGACCTGGGCACCAGCGCCCCGGCGGAAAGGTGGAGCCATGAAAAAATGGTGATTTTTGGAAGTTTATGGTGATTCTACTGGGATTTCATGTGATTCTAGTGAGATGTTCATGGAGTTTTAGTGGTATTTTAGTTGGCTTTAAATGGGATTTTAGTCTGATTTTAATGGTGGATTTTAATGGAGTTTTAATGACATTTACCCATGAAAGAAATCGTGATTTCACAGGAATTCATGGGATTTAAGCAACTAGTTTTGGGGACTTGGAGTTTATCAACAGATATCCCATAGGATCCATGTATGGTACATATGCTAACATTGGGGGTGTATTGATGGTAAATGTATGTAAATGTTACCATGTATAGCATACATGGATCCTATGGGATATACTTCAGGACTAGGACTTGTGATATTTATTGTTGGTTTTTGGTAATTTGAACGGGCTGTCCAGAATGTTTTTTTTGAGACGCGCAAACAACGCGACATTTTGGGGTTATCTATGTATACGCATGTCTGGGTGCCAAATTGGAGAAACGGATAATATACACGTTTTGGGGATTCTGACTTATCGCGTAAAATGATTGATTGATTGATTGATTGATTGATTGATTGATTGATTCATTGATTGATTGATTGATTGATTCATTGATTGATTGCTTGATTGATTGGTTGGTTGATTGATTGATTGATTGGTTGGTTGATTGATTGATTGGTTGGTTGATTGATTGATTGATTGAACTATTGATTGATTTGATTGCTTGATTGATTGCTTGATTGATTGGTTGGTTGATTGATTGATTGGTTGGTTGATTGCTTGATTGTTTGATTGGTTGGTTGATTGATTGGTTGGTTGATTGATTGATTGATTGATTGAACTATTGATTGATTGGTTGGTTGATTGATTGATTGATTGATTGATTGGTTGATTGATTGATTGATTGATTGATTAATTGATTGATTGATTGCTTGATTGATCGGTTGATTGATTGATTGGTTGGTTGATTGATTGAACTATTGATTGATTGGTTGGTTGCTTGATTGATTGGTTGGTTGATTGATTGATTCATTGATTGATTGCTTGATTGATTGGTTGGTTGATTGATTGATTGGTTGGTTGATTGATTGATTGAACTATTGATTGATTTGATTGCTTGATTGATTGCTTGATTGATTGGTTGGTTGATTGATTGATTGGTTGGTTGATTGATTGAACTATTGTTTGATTGGTTGGTTGATTGATTGGTTGGTTGATTGATTGATTGATTGATTGAACTATTGATTGATTGGTTGGTTGATTGATTGATTGGGTGATTGATTGATTGATTTATTGATTGTCCAAGTAATTATGGGCGATAGGGTCAGGATGGGACTTAGAAACAGCCACCTGTAGGGAAGGTGGGAGCAGGCAGGAAAGCGAAAATCTCTGCCTCCTTTTCTTAGGAAAAGAACATTCAATAATTGAGCCAAACAATTTTTGTTTAAATATTTTGGCTTAATTGTGTTTTTTCCTAAACTAGCAGCCATTTATTGTTTGGAAGATGACTCAATTTTGACCCATGCGGTGATCTGTGAGTCTGTGACCAGGATATTCGATGCTGGCTGCGATCATGTAACTGGACTTGAATGGCGTCCGACGTGTTCCCAAACACCAAATTTGAGCCCACGCATTTCGGGCAGTGTGCTCCAGGTCCGAAGAATAACCCATACATACCCATACCATATCTTCCCTAGATTTATCATGACTGGTTGGTGGTTTGGAACTTTTTTCATGTTTCAATATTTTGAGAATGTCATCATCCCCGCTGACGAACTCATATTTTTCAGAGGGGTAGGTCAACCACCAACCAGTTATTGATTATGGTGATGTTGGGGGTTATGATTGGGTTTGCCACATTGCTATTATTATCATGGTAATATTTTGATATAGCCTCCGGTAAACTGTCACATAACTATGGAAAATCACCATTTTATAGCTGGGAAAATCAACTATTTCTATGGCCATGTTCAATAGCTATGTTAAATTACCAGAGGGTATGTTTTTTGATTGATCCTCCCAGTTGTTGTTTTTCAGTCGCCAACCTTTGGAATCGAATTTCTCGACAAACTCCTCAGGTCTGAAATCTCCAGTCGAAACGTGAGCCAAGGCAACGGCTGGTCGAGAAGTAAATCGTGAGTGGTTCCCCTATATCCCATATGCTCCATGTACGGCATATTTACCAACATGTGCCCAACATAAATCACCCAGTCATGTAGGTAAATATACCAATGGAGTATATGGATTTATATGGGTATGGCACGTGAGCAGTTCCCTGTGTAAATGATCATATTCGAGTCGCTTCGCGACGAGCACCGCCCGCACCCAGAGAATTTCACAATTGGGCCGGCCATGTCCCCGTGTTGAGCCCATGTGGAGCTCAACTTGGGCCGAAATCGCTCCCAAACGACTCCAACTGCCAAGTTGCGCCATGATTGGGCCGAAGTTGGAGCCAAGTGGGTCGAAGTTGGGCCGAAGTTGGGCTTGTTATTGGCCGAAGTTGACCCAAGTGGAGCCCATGTTGCGGCCATGTCGGATCGAAACGGTGCATTTGGACGATGTTGGGCCGATCTGCAAAATGTGCAAACTACCAGTCCCGTGCACTTTTTGGCGCGGCGGCGATCCTGAAAATGGACCGCCCCAGCTGAAGCTGCACCAGTGAACAGAGAATTGTTCGAATCGATCGGCTCCGCTCCTAAACTATCACGCCTCGGCACCTTTGGGGCGGGCGGATTTATATCTATTATGTAATATGCATATGGATATATATGGCGTATATTATTTACAAAACACATGGTATGCATTGTATGGTTCAGTTTTATGTATATTATATATACATATACATATTCAGATGGACAGCAGTCACAGGAGCATCCTGGATTGGTGTACAATTGTTGATGGATACTGCTTGAAACTGAGCATCGAGGCTGCCAGAACTACTACAGGGAAGATCCCGATCTCTCACTTCCAGCAGAAAGCCTGTTGAATATCGTGTTGCTGTGCTTACTAGTATGGGAAGCTTTCAAGGCTATTGGGAGTCCCTATAAATTCCATGGAAAGTTCAAGCTGAACCCAGATCGTCGTTTTTTTGTTGATCAGATAATATTTGTTGACCCGAGTGGAGTTTTGATTGCTGGGAGCCGCAAACTGTTGCTATGTGGGGTTGTCCACAAAATCCGCTAGCTCAAAATCCGGCGGTGTAATTGGAATCACTACTCATCATCATGATTCATAATGTCATCATCTTATTGGTGGTTTCAAACATTTTTTCCACAATATATGGGATAATCCTTCCTATTGACTTTCATATTTTTCAATATGGTTGAAACCACCAACCAGATAATGTCATCATTGTTTTGCATGTTCCCGTTTCTTCAGCATGAAAATCACGTTTCGTGTTCTGGAGTATTCCCTTGGATTTCTGGCCAACCGAGGGTTCGATCTCCCCATTTTGTGTAGCTTTTCACCACCATTTTTCTGCGTGAATATTCCCATTTTGGGGATAGGACTCAAACAAAGTTGTACCAGCCTGGCCCGAAAATGAGTGATGTACTAAGTACTACAAACGTATACACACGTAGTAATTAATTTTCTCAAAATGGAGGTCAAAAAAAATGTAGTAATCCCCAAAAAGATAAAACAGTGAATTAAATTCATAAGAATTGAATTACTAGAGTTCAAGAGGGATTTACTTGTCTATTTTTGGGGGAAACACTACACCCATACCTTGAACGATTTTTATCGGAGCCTCTACGGAAGCCCTGCTGAGGTCGCAGGTTGATTTCTCGCTGAGACTGGGACTGGGCAATCCGATCGGAAAAAACGGTAGACCTTCACTCAACCAGCGCAGTTGGTGATTCATTGGTTTTTCTTCATGTGTTCAGGAACCATTTTTTCAGAACATGAAGACGGTTAGCTATGGTAAAAGGTTCATTTACAGATTATTCACCGATCAAAAAAAATATATATATGGCAATATTAAATTTACCAGAGGGTAGGCGTCCGAGATCTTCTACTGAATGGTTGAGATGCAAACAGTAACAAACCTTTTTCGCTAGAGGTGGCACCAACAACTCACGATGATTTTCGATTGCTGGGACGACCACGGAATCTGCAAGACTACCACCCACCAGCCAGTGTAATTAGTGAGTTTAGTGCTTTTTTTGCCTATTTGGAGGTTTCCATAAATGGGACTACCCCAAAATGGATGGCTTAGAATGGAAAATCCTATTCCAATGGATGATTTGGAGGTACCCCCATTTTAAACCTCCATTTGTCAAGCCAAAGACACAAACCTCTAATTGCGTATGATATCTATACTGGTTGGTGGTTTGGAACATTTTGTTTTTCCATATATTGGAAATTTCATCACCCAACCGACGAACTCCATCATTTTTCAGAGGGGTAGGTCAATCACCAACCAGTATTGGTTTACCCACATTATATTAGGAATACCACCAATTAGATTACATATGATATCAATGTGGGTAAAACAATACTGGTGGTGGTTGACCTACCCCTCTGAAAAATATGAGTTCCAATTATGATATCAAATATTAGGAATATATCAATGATATCCATATTTGAAGCGTCGAAATCCTCATCGGATTGCCATCTGCAGGGTCGCGTCAAGGATTGATCACCTCAGTTGGACTGGCAAGTTGATGGCCTATGGGGCGCTGGGTGCGGAACCCCGATGTCGAGGGATGACGATCAAGGGAAGTCGACGCCCGGAAATTCCAAGCTGTGGCCCAATTTAAAGGAAAGCCCCACGAAACACTGGAGGTTTGGTAAGTTTAAACACTGGCTGTGTTTGGTGACTGGTGTGGTTCAAGAAACCCCATTAGGGGTTGATGACTGTTGATGTTCATGGTAGCGCCCTGAGGTGCTTCAGTGCCTGCAATTGAAGAGCTGGTCTCCATGTATCTTCGTGACAACTCCCGAGGCATGAAACCTCCAGTCTCAGATGGGGGCTTCAAAAAGGAACAGCGAAAAAGTTGGAGGTGGAATTCTTATGTCTCACACTTCTTTCTCCATGAACTCCGTATGTTTCCCCATTTTCACGGTTCCAGGACCCGCCTGGATGCCTGTGGGGCTGCTGCGCTACGGCTGCGAGTCCCTGCAGAACCAGCGGACCATTGCGGCGGCAGCACAGGTGGGTCCAGAAACATCTAGAAACCATGGTTTCCTATAGGCTATATATATAGGGGATAAAAAACACAGAATTGGGACCCTGGGATGGGGATGTTGAAGTAGGGGGATGAGATAATTCAACCATTAATGGCGGATTTTTACCATCAAGAATAGTGGGGGATGATCATCACTAGTGGGGATGACCATCCAAGAGTTCTTGATGGTTAAAATCACTAAACATTGATGGTCATTGATGGGTAAATATATGTAAAATCATGGTATGGTTCCATCAATGTTTGTTTAAGATGTTTAAGGTGACTGTCTACTTTCCTGTTGGGAAAGACACGGCCATAATAACATTTGGGGAATCTATACGGATATATCATATCATATATATAATATATATACATATGTGTGTAAGTGTATGTATATATATGCATACATATTTGCAGGGAGACCTTAAGCAAATCCAAGAGATTCAACCAACAGTCATGGACATTTTTCCTGTGGTCAACCAAAAAAAAACATCCCACGTTTTGAGGTGAAATGAAATTGGATATGCCGCATATGCCCGATAGCAATGGGACGATGTTCTTATATGTTCTTAATGACCCCCAGTCATGGGCGGTTAGTGACCTCGTTATATAATTGGATTTTCAAAGCCACTGGATTGATATGGGCCTATTTTCAAAGCGTTTTACGAGTCATGGGGATTTCGCCAACAACAATGGTGATATTCCATTGAATAAGTGGGGGGGGTGATCCTCCAAGCGAGATTTAAGCAACAAGAATATGGGCAATGGTGGTACCAGTCTAAAGGGTATGTGAACAGGTCTATTTCTATAATATATATATATAATGGAATCTTGTTTATGCCAGCGGGGGGAAAACCGCGCCAGCGTTTTGGCCGTTTTTGAAAACACACATATTTCATTCGTAACATTCACATCTCACGTTACGTCACTGGGTTGGGGGGGTGGGGATGTTAACGTTCATGTTAACTTGCGTCACATGCACATCTCACGTTACGTCACTGGGTTGGATGGGGGTGGGGATGTTAATGTTCATGTTAACTTGCGTCACATGCACATCTAACGTTGCGTCACTTGGTTGGGAGGTGGGGATGTTAACGTTCATGTT
>Ga0126342_10011273_pt1 | contig 15974 bp, 17 predicted proteins | sample Cyp1metagenome_FD_92528 | JGI IMG/M metagenome (GOLD analysis project Ga0126342, IMG submission 92528) | Coral microbial communities from Lord Howe Island, Old Settlement Bay, Australia - Cyphastrea 1 metagenome | ecosystem: Host-associated > Invertebrates > Cnidaria > Coral ... | reverse complement strand
CCTTGGGAAGATGCCGTGCCTTTACATCAAGCTGCAATTCGAGACAACTTGCGTTGTGGTCTGAGGAAAATGGCGCGCTTGAGCGCTTTGAGGTCAGAGAGGAGGGACGTCATATATATATATTAATATATCAATGATATTCTAAGTAATTGTATCGTCGTCAGGGGTTCGTTCGGTTGGATTTTATGGTGTCCGAAAGTATTCAACCGGCATTTAGACGCGGGGGCTCGTGAGTCTGCGACTGCACCATCTCAAATCCAAGCTCAGGTGGCGGGAAGAAGAGATAATAAACACAATGAATTAAAACATGCAAGCACCTAATTAATCAATCATCCAATTGAAGACTCGCCATCTTACGTCTGCGTTTCATGAAAGCAGCGTTTCCGTTGAATCTTGCAGCAACGCTAGGTTCATCCAGTGGAGGAAAAGTCACCGTAGGCTGTAAACCAGGAAAAAAAATTGGTTCATTTAGACAGTGCACATCAGTAGGCATCAGTGCACATCTCACATCCGGAAGACGCTATGTGGTATGTGACCCACTGCATTCCACTTGATTTTCCTTTCATCTGGCAATCTTATTGGGCTCGTTGCGGGAGCATGTCTTCCGGTTGAAGGAAATTTACTGCAGGCAGCGTTGCGGTGCCTTCGTGAGCAGTTTGGGGCTCCTGCAGAAACTTCGTTGCTTGAGCCTCGGAGCCTCGTCAGAGGAAACTGCTGAAACAGCGGAGTTGACGGACCTGACGGAAAAGCTGTGAAAGTTGGCAAGAAAGCCTGGTCAGTTTCTGAAATTGGGTCCAAATACAAAGCGTGTCTGAACTGAGAAGAGGTATATAGCTTCATGAGAGCTTCACAGAGTCAGGTCAACGTTCCAGGCAGTCGAGGATTTGAATGTGGAGCAGGTTCGGCCTAGTTCGGCCCAGTTCTGCATTGATCGTCAAACCCCTGAGACCAGAAAGAGCATGAAAGGACCAAGTCTGAAAACCTGTGCTGTACAGATCTTCTGCAGTGCTCTGCAGAAAACGAATACAATAACTTATGCACATCTTATGCATTAACTAATTGATTTGTATTAATTTGTAATAACTTGAGATGCATTCTATCAAGGCAGCGCTGCGTGCCAGAAGCCTCGCAGGAGGTTGCTGCCCAAGTTTACATGATGGGTCACTACACGCTCAATTGCTGCCCCAGTGCAGACAAATTTGCCACACATTTCTCCTGTTTTCTTGGGAGGAGCGCGGCATATTTGATCAAGTAATCTTGGTTCTTGGACGGCCACTTTTGGGCAATAGTCTGTGTATAGCCCCCCCATCTATTTCTGGTGTTTTCTTCAATAGTTTGACGGAAGGGAAATGGAAGCGATTTCGTTTTCAAATATGTTCAGTGTGTTCATTTGTGTGATATGGGTTTCACACGCGATCCCTGATGTGCATGAAAGATCCCCGATCACCGGCAGAAAGTTCAAACCGCAACTGAAGTGATGTTTTCGTGTGATCGCTTCTGGGAAGTGGTGCACGCGGGCTCATTCCTAAAGGCGTGGCACGGAAATGCACAAATTTGTGCAGCATATGTGCAGCATTTGCCCCGGGAGTTTGTGATGTTCGTGTGCATGGGAGACACCAAGGCGTAGACGGTGAACCAGCGTCAGGATCTTTTGAGGGCGCGATGGGCCGATTATTGAAGGCGACCTTTCCAAATGCGAGATGAAGTTCACACAAAATGGTCCAAACATATGAGAGAGAGGGTTTAGTTTCCTTCGACTGAGTCGTATAGTTTTGGTAATTTTTGGATCCGTTTTTTCTAGAATTAAGTATATTAAGTGCTGCCGAGTTTCACTTTCCAGATTTTCCAGACGTGCGCATGGCAGCATAATGCAGCATAGCAGCTTGCATGAGCTAGTAGCAGCATAGCATAATGCACTTTTTGGCCTCCGAGACTCCGAGTCGATTTTTATGCCAAGCAGCTAAGCAACTCTCATCCCTTCTCATCCGCTCGCAATCTTTCAAAGGGTTAAAAAAAAGGGTAAAGCGTCAGACTTGGCAGGCTCCTTGGCTGGGATCCAGTATGCGTTTGGCACAAGGCACAAGCCGCCACATGCCCTACAGTTTGCATTCAGAGTTTGATTTCATTTGGCTGCTTGTTCTCAAGCGTATTGTAAGATAGTGTATTAAACATGTTAAACATGTTAAACTCTTGCTTTCGGTTCCTCTAGTGACTCTAGTCACGCAGGAATTTGTCGTGTGAAGGTTTGGCCAAGCTGGCAGCTGTGCTCCGTGCAGCGCGTCGTGCTGCTGCAGTCGGAAGCAAAGTTGGGTCACGCACTGCTCTTGAGATCTGTCGAGCAGTTTCATATAGTTTCAGATAGTTTCATGGTTTCCATGTGTGTGTGTGTGTCAATATCTTTCAGGACTTGCCTAGTTCTCTTCAGTTGCCGCCTTGTCAATGCTTTTGGGTGGCTGTAGCTCGCCATACCTCGCCATAGCTGGCCTTTTCCCTCAGTGCAACTTCCTTTCGAGTCTCAAAGACAGATGCCTCAAAGAATCTCCCAGATCTGGGTCAGAACAGCACCCGATTTGTTTTGATGCCATGCCTCAGCGATCACCAGAGGCAGAACACGGTGCTGCTGACGTCTTGCGCGTGATTCTGGTGGAGACTGGCCTGGGAAGCGGAAGCAGCGGAAGCATATCGGCAGGGACAGAGGCCAAAGCAGCAACAGGCCAGGGCTATCCAGTGCTCCAACGGTCAACCGAGGTCATCCACACAAAATGTCCAAAGAAACACAGAAACACTAGCTAGCCAAAGCTCACCACTGGATCATATGATATCATATGATATCATGTGTACAGTATATAATATATACAAAATTATATAGAAATTATATACGTACCCATGTGGCGAATATACATGAAGTGGATAATAGTGGATAATTAGGTTCTTAAAATTTCATAAACATGGAGCACAAAGATCACGAGCAAGGATGAAGTAAACACAGTGCAGTCACACTGTTTGAATGTTTGAATCTCATCGAAATTCTGCGGAGTTTTGCTTTCCGGCCGTGTTCTTGTCGCAGCTCACATGGCGGCCAGGCTCTGGGCGGAAATCTGAGTCTACTAAGGCGCAGAGCCAGTGACTGCAGATACACCGTGAGATGTTGTATGCACAATATGCACAGACACGGGGATACAAATCCCCATATGTAAAGAACTGTATAGTACACATTGAACAGACATTGGATAAATAACAAATATGACTAAATCTCACTACATATGACATATGATCTCATGAGATAGGAGGTATTGAAGTAGGTTGGCTCACAACCTTGGTGATCTTGGTGGCTATGCCATTGCTGCATGTCTTTTGTGCTCAAAGATGTACTCTTTTGCATGTCGTGTCTATGTGTGAACTCAGGCATCCCCGGCATCCCCAGCAGCCCTCCAGCTGATGGCAGCTGCCGAGAAATATGTTGCTGACAACTCAGTTTTGATTGCGCCGAGCTGCTCGAGCTTCAGCAATCTTAATCTATCTTCAGCTCCGCGTTCCATCGCCGTGCAAAGCTTTGATCATAGCTTCGATAGGGCGTGGAACTATGCAGCCAATGCTTCAGCGTTCATCATGGTTCATCCTATCTTCCTGGGAAAAAAATCATTGGTACTACCCGTAGATAGGTACTGTACAGATCTGTACAGATCTTGGTTAGCCTCAGCCGAGGATGGACAAAACGGAGCTGCCTGTGTGGTTCGTTTCCTGCAAGAGATGGCACCAAGAGGCTGTGGTTGTGTGGCTTCGGCATAGATAAGCTGTCCACATGTACAATCATGCTGTGCACATGTACATATTACATGTTATGTACATGTTATGTACATGTTATGTACATGTTCGCGCATTCTTTTGTGTTTGAGCATGTTTGAGCATGTTTGAGCATTTTAAATAGAGCTGTCCGGAAGTTGTCAGAGTCTGTCACGATGTGTCGCGATCAGGCTCCGGGCATGCTGCCTCGACGAGCTCTGTCTTTGCTTCTCAGCTCGTTGCAGATGGTTACAGGATGCTTCAGGTATTTACAGCATTTTACAACATATTAAATTTACAACATTTTACAACATCCTACATCTATAGTTGAATCTAGTTTTACAGGTTGATTCAGGCATGCGGCAGTAGCCTGGCTGTAGGTGACAGGTGTTGGATCAAAGGCAGAGGCAGGCAAAGTGGCCTGATCATCGAACCATCACAGAGCTGCAAGGTCAGCACGATACATCAGGCCAAAGGACCCGATGGACTCCCGATTACCGTGCTGCCAGTGAGAGATTCTGCAATAAGCAGTTCAAGTGTCATGAACATTAAGTTTTTTTTGGTGGGGGGTGCGTTGTTTGCAATCATTCAATAAAAAGAGCCTGTATGGACCTATGTATATATATATATACATTGGTAGGTATGGATTTATAATGAAGTGCGGCAAATCTCAGGGAAGGCTGTCCTGTTTGGCAAACTGTGATGTGTCAGGACTTGAGTGGGATACAGTCTTCCTGGTGCAGTGCAATGAGATGGTTATGCCGCTGCAGAGGCCAAGCATGGCCAAGCTACCTGTTGCAGACAGCTTTGATCAAACCGAAAGAAAGGAACGCATAAATCGAAAAAAATCAAGAACAGACATTCTTCACCTTTTGTTTCGGTACGTTTAGGCAGGGTATGCAAATGGCCGATGAACAGCTGGAAGAAGAGCGACGGCCACTTGGATCAAGAATCCGAATTCTGTTCAGTCTTGATGGTCGTACATTAGCGAATGCAAACGGTGGTACATTTTTTTCCATTCTGAGATCTCCTTAACAGAATCCTTGCGAAGCTTGACTTCCAAAGCACGCTTCTTGACACAGTTCCACATGTTCGCCGTCAGCGCTTGGCTCCAGTCGGGCGCTTCCTCTTTTCACGCCACCGGACGATAATGTCGCCATGATGAAGCGTGGTGGCAAACCAGCTTCTTCCTCTGAACCGTTTGACGATGATGATTTCGAAAAAGGCCAAAATGAAGAATCCCCTTTGTTGGAGACTTCCAATACTTCCAAACCCAAGCTGTCTGTATCTGGGCTGAGAGATGGCTTTGGCCTCGGGTGCTACATGCAGCGTTTGGAAAGCAGCTTTGGCCATGAACTTCTGATCATGCTCTTCGTTGCACAGCATCTGATGAAAGGTTTCGTGAACGAATTTACTGCGCCTTGCATCGCATATTTGTATCGCAGCTATACGGTGCCAGGGCCTCAAATGCAAATCTACCGGGGTGTCACACACTTGCCCTGGGCTATGAAACCTATGATTGGACTCCTTAGTGACACCGTTCCAATCTTTGGCTACAACAAGTCGCCCTACATTCTTCTTGTTGCGATACTTGGAACTTCAGCGATGACGACCATTGGCTTAGTGCCCAAGACCTCTCTGAGCGTTACAAGTTTGGTGGGTTGTTTGTTCCTGATTCAGCTGCAACTCTCGACTACGGACCTTCTCACAGAGGCAAAGTATGCGGAAAAGATGCAAACCAAACCCAAAGAGGGACCTGCTTTGATGTCATACGTTTGGTTTGGCCTTCAGATGGGTGGTCTTTGTGCTACTATTTTGAATCTTTGATGCAGGGAGGATTCAGCTAAGCATCACTCTTGGGCTTGGGATGCGTTTGGAAGAGCCTCAAGTGAATTTGCCCCAGCTCAGCTGCCTTGAAGCTGCTTTGTACATATATCGATCACGTCGTAGAGAATACAGCATTCCATTGTCCATTGTGAAAATTTCATAAACAAAAACCATATTCCTCCAGGTCTGTGGGCCAATCTGCGGACATGTGCAACTGAGTCATGATATTTAGATTATGTCATGGGCTGCTCCTTGACTCAAGGGATTTCCTAAGCCATTCACTGGTCACTGCTGCTTGCTGGTGGTGTTCCCTGACCCAAGATGACCCAAGATGACCCAAGATGACCCAAGATGACCCAAGATGACCCAAACCGTCAGGAAGCACTAAAAAAACCCTGGGATTATCCTTTTTATTTTTACGTTTTCATCTTTTTCCTATCTGTGCAATCTCCAATCCTGGCATGAATGGCTCTATTGAATCTCTTGATACAATCTTTAGACATTGTAAAATGTTTTTGTAAACAATTTTTTTAAAATAAATGTTTGTATTTTGCTTTCATTTCTCAGCTTTCATGTGCTTTCTGAGGATAGGGCCGATTCTTTCCGCCTTCGGCCCGAAGCTGCCATTCCTGGTGACTTTGGTGCCTGCGAGCATTGTCATTGTGCCTGTTCTACGGGGCTACATGCAAGAGAAGCGATTGACTTGGCAAGAGGTGCAAACTGCTCGAAGTGCCATTCTACGTCAGAAGGAAGCTTGTATCTTGTGTGTCTTGATGCTCGCCGCCACCATGGTCTTGTCCTATTTCGGGACGATGCTCAGTGTCAGGGCCAATGCGATGGCTTCGATCGCCATTGCAGTGATGATCCTACTTTCCTTCAGCATTTTGCTTCGACCAGAAATCGCGAAAGTCAATACCTTCTTTGTCTTGCAGACTTCCGTCAACTTCTCAATTGGTGGCGCCGCCTTTTACTTCTACACTGACACCAAGGAACAATATCCAGAAGGTGGCTTCATGCGTTTTCCAGTCTCGAGCCATGTTGCATGAGACCCATACGCCAAAATCTAGACTCTAGACATTGTACGGACATGCCCGGGCCAGTTTCATGATATTCTTTCCACATCAATGATTTCAGATATTTAAGGATCTTAAGGTGTAAGTGACATGCGAGCTCGGCCCTGCAAGGTCCACACTTCTCCATGGTGTTCTATACCACAGTCCTTGGAGTTGCAGGTTCCATTTGCTCCCTCCTTGGCATTTACACCTACCAGAAGTATGCCAGTGAATGGACATTCCGACAGCTGCTGTTGGTCAGCAACGTTGCCATTTGCATTTTGAGTATTTCGGACGTTGTTTTCTTCCTCCGTCTCAATGTGCGCATCGGCATCCCGGACCATGCCTTCATCCTTGGCTCCAATGTCTTCGCCAGCATCTTGAGTCAGTGGCAGTGGATGAAGCTTGGCTTGAGACCTATCGAAAAAAACAATGGATTCAGGGTATATAATGATATATAATTATATATGTATATCACTGTATCACAGTATATCGGATATGTCATATATATATATATATATTATATTCATATCTACTGATTAATTATTATGATAGCACATGATAGCCTTGCATTCCAAATCATTTCGGCTGGGTCTAGGGAAGACCCTGGCATGCTTGAAATCATCCTAATAATAATAATAACAACACACACACACGCACACATATATAATATTATGCATTTAATATAGTGCATTGCACCACCCATAGAGATGGTCTTTTCTCGTGTTATTCCTTTCCATCACGTGCCTTTGTCATTTCTTCCAAGGCCAGGTGTGGTGATTCTGTCGCAGCTTTGCCCTCCGGGCTTGGAAGCCACCATGTATGCACTCCTCGCAGGTTGTCACAATTTGGGAGGCACCATATCATCTGCGACGGGTGCGTGGGTGCTTCAGGTCCTGGAAGTGCAGCCTTCTGGTGCAAAGGACTGAACCAAACTGAACATCACTGAACCACGTGATGACACTTTCTTAGAACTTATGACTTTTTAGGGAATCTCAGCGATCTTGACGTAGCTAGTAGCTTAGTAGCCACTCGATTTGGCAGATGATATTGCATGTCACATCTGCAAAAAACTGATAAGTTGCTTGATAGTTGCTTGTTGGCTTTCTGTTCAACAAAGTGCTCTTGACTGGAACCTCAGCAACGCCTTTCCGGGGGAGTATTGGATAGTGTTCGCAATTGTTTGCATGTGTTTGCATTTGCAGGACGAATCCGCGCAATTTGAAAACCTTTGGGTGTGTGCTGCGCTCTCTTCAATCCTACCGGCCTTTGTGCTCCTTCTGCTGCCGTGGTTCATCCCAGACAGCAAACAAACTGATAAACTGCTGCAAGAAGGAGATGTGAGCGTCACAGAGGGGTCCATTTGGCACCGCCTCACAGAGCGAAATGCCTGATGTGGCCATGGCATGTGGCACATATTGAGATGATTCATTTGGATTTATTTGATCTCATTTGACTCATTCAAGATCATTGGCCCCACGGAATGACAAAATTGAAGTGAACTGCGCGGCCCATCCTTGTGCCTCCTTGTGATTGGAGTGTGTTTGTGGCCAAGAATTCGTATTTGAACATGTTGAAACGAAAGAAACTTCTTGACAAGGCTTATCAAACCTTACAAAGAGTGCTGTGCCGGTCGACATGTTTTGCCATGCTGCCACATCAGCATTCTACGCGGAGTCCGCAGAGGCTGTTCTATGTGGCTATGACGCGAGCAAGAAATCGGTTGGCCTGAGCCTTATCGAGCCCCAGATGGGACAGCCTGGCGCAACCTGACTCCATATATCTCCAGATGCTTCAATCACTTCACGTCCATGCCATTCAGATCAGGTTTTGTCCTTCTCTCTGAAGCGAGATTCTGGTGAGGTGCAACCCTGCGTGTGTATAATTATGAATGATCGTGTAATATCGTGTATATAATTCTATATTCAATGTACTTGTATGTGCGTTAATGCCGCAAAAGGATACGCCGTGCCCGCTGTGAAAGAATATGCAGATCAAACAGGTCAAAATCCGTCAAATATGAATTTTCTTGTCGTTTTGACAGGCAGCAGAGCCTTCACGGTTCCTGTTTGAAACTGGAGCTATGGACACTACGGACACTATGCACACGCTTGACTTGGGCCCCTGAGATGCATAGACTGAGCTGCATCTTGCTGCAGGCTGCAGGAATCTATCGGATCTCATGAAAATCTCATGAAAATCTCATGAAACAAGATTCTATAAGATTCTCATGTGTCATATTTGTCTGAGGCGATGGTGACAGTGGCAGCGTCGTCGGGACAAATCCTGAGGAACCCCCCGAACCCGTCTTGAAGAGGAGGAAGACATGGAAGACATGGAAGACCAATGAGTTCTTTCAAACCGGCCTGGAGGCAGGTCGTGATGGAAATGTGCGATGCAGCAGATTAAAGATAGGGTGGCGTGTGACATGGATTGGTTCATTTTGATTGGATATTTATTTATTGAATTTATTGGTTTTTACGTATGTGTTGGGGCTCTTGGGTTGCAGTTTATTTGCTGGTTGCCATTATTTCATATTATTTCATCATCCCGTTTTCTCAGTGTGCCTGCCTTCATGTCTAAGGGATGAGTCGAGCATATCTAACCGTCATATCTGACCGTCATTGTTCATATTTTACACTATTTTTTCCTCTTGTAATGTGTGCTGAGGTGAGATCGATCAAGGAGGCCCAAGTTCTTGCACGTACCGACCGTGCTCCATCTGGTGCCGAAGCCGCAGTTCATGTGATCACTAAATTACTATATGACTATGATATCTATACGACTATAGTGAGACTATATACTGTAGTGAGACTATATAGTGACTATATAGTGACTATATGTCACTATCTCAGGCTGTGTCATGTGATCTGCTAGGTTGGAGTATGTGCACAGGAAGGTGATGATTAGCCATGATTAGCCACTGGCGACTGGTGCCTTTGCTTTCTAAGCTTGGCTGATGCTGTCAGGAATGCAATCATGGATTCCAAAGGCTTTGGAATCTGAGCAAGCGCTCTGTGCTAGCTTCTTTGGAACAGACTGCTTGCAGAAATAAAATTGGATATATTGGATGGATTTGTATGGGCAGATATGGCATGGGCAGGTTGCTTCTCATTAGGCTTAGGCCCTAGTGTGAACAATGCCCTGACTGAATCTTGCCATCTTAGACCTGTCAGACCTTAGCGTGCCTTGGAATGCTGCCGCAGAAGGCTGACATTGCATGCTCTTAATCCTTGATTTGGCCATGTACAGTGCATCGTTTAGAGGCTTCAGAAAGTAGAATTGATTTTGCACGACCTATTGCCCTAGAGTGCTAGAGAATCAGTTCAAGAGAAGGGCTCGAAGAAAAGCGAGCTACAAAACATGAGAACACTCCGCGAAGAGGCAGCGCAAAAACGATGTCTGTATTGCCATGTGATGCCATGTGTTATCACATGCCGCTGTTTCATGTGGTGTCACTGTGGTGTCGTTGCGCTGGAGCTTGGAACTTGCGAGGGGCAAGGGGCGTTGACACTGCGATACACGCAGCACCTGGCAAGACCTGGCAAGACCTGGCAAGACCTGGCAAGACCTGGCTCCTAGGGGCCAAATGTAGCTGGGACATGCGGCTCCCATACCGCCTTAGCCTCGGCCGAGAGGTGAGAGAGGGAAGGGAAGATGTGAAAAATTGTGAAAAGATGACCGAAAGATGACCGAAAGATCAAAGATGTGACATGGTTTGACAATCTTATATAATCTCGACCCAAGCAAAACAGCACAAACCCAACATCTTCTCACCGGACAGGAGAAGCTTTGGAAAGATTTGCAGGCAAGGGAATGATGGAGATCATTTCGAACGGGTTTCCTACAGTTCATGGTTTGCTTGTTTGATTTTGATGATTTTGTTTGCTCGTATTTGTAATTATTTGTTGTTCTTTGTTATTCTATGTGATTCTATTGGTTCATTATGCTTCTGACATTCCCATTCCGTGTGGGTTTCATGACTTTCCTGATTTTCGCCTCCAGGCTGCCGGAAGCAATGGAAGCAATGGATACGGAGCGACTGAAGTGAAAAGATCAACCTGGGAGCATCGAGGGTGCAGCGTGCAATGCAAAACATTGTGCAGCACGTCGTTCATGCAGTTTGTCCAGGGATGTCCAGGGCATTTCCATGCATTTCCCAATTTCCATCAATTTCCCAATTCTCAGAACAGCGCATTGCTGAGTAGAACTCTTCCTAAGACCCAAAACATCCCAAAACATCCCAAAAGCAAAGTATGACTTCAGATGACTTCAGTATTTCTGCAGCTGTGCCAGGGAACCGTTGCAGCTTTTCTTTGAAGCTGGCCTGGCAGCTGGCACTAGGCTCAGTGGTTCAGCACAGGCTCAGCATTCGGTTGGAAATGAATGGAAATGATTGGGAAATGTTTGATGATTTTGATGCATCTTGCTATCAGAATTCAAGAGGATTTGGCTGCAAACATCTGCAAACCAAAACGTATCATCAAAGATGACAGTGAAGATATATTTATATATATAGATAGCTACTACATTACGTTTTAATTATTCTCCACTGGCAGTGTCACTGCCATTTGCCGAGGGCGGCAGCTCTTTGCATTGCTGTTGATTATCATTCAGGCCTGGGCTCATTGTAGTCGCATTGTCGTCAACTCGAAACGATTCGAAACGTCTCCATTTGTGCAACAATGTGCAACGTGGACCATCGAAAGATTCAACATCAAAAATATATACAATATCATTTCAAATTTCAAACGACATCAAAAGGCCCCGCTAGCTAGCCTTATCTCGGCGTGTCTGGTCCCGGACAATTCAGGGACTGGATGGGACTGGTATCTGCCCGGCTTTGCCCAGTGACGCCAGGTACTGGGACCTCACTCTCATGAAAACATCATGAACTGTGATCCTGTTAGGCGGGCATAGAGTTCCATGAAAGTTTCATGGTGATTCTATGGCGATGCTATGCTATTCTCGGAATCATTTCGAACATGACCGACACTAACTGTTGCCACTTCACATTGTACATGGAGACTTTGGAGCAAGTGTCAATCTTCACATTATATCGAAAAACGTTGAGCCGTTTGAAATTGTTTCCTGGGAGATGAAGTGTCTTGACGTGTGCAGGTGTGGGACCTATCTATCCTTTTTCTGCGAGTACACCAAGGCTTCGGGCCATCGCAACTGGGTTGGAGACATGCTGGGATCACCACGGATGGGAGCCTATGGGCCTATGCAATGTCTGGGGATGTTTGGGGATGTCTGGGGTATAGCCGGTGCAGTCCCATTGCATGGTCCTGGTATAGTACCAATGGATACCAATGGTACAGCTGGTGAGGTATAGCAGATAGCCAGGTGAGCCCCTGTTCAGTGTCATTTGTTTATTTTGTTTCCTTTGCCAGCTTCCTCATCCCGGAAGTATTTCTCGCTGTGACAGAACGGATCAATGATTCAATAAAATTATGATGTTTATTTTTTCTGGAGTTTTCGGTGCAGGCTTATGTTCGCTGCTTTCCATTGTTGGCCATGGCTGTCTCGCTGATGATCGCGCTTCGGTCTCAGTGCATTTGCAAGACTCAGGGTTAGTCACGGTTAATTAGTCACAAAGCGTCGGAAATCACATGGAATCACAATGACATCCCTGGCTTTTCTCATCTTTTCTCATTCATGGAGAGACGGAGAGATGAGTGAAGCCTTCTGAAGCAGAAGCAGCAAAGGGCACGCATGGTCTTGAACCACCGCCTCTACTACCAGCTCTTGAAGCACGATCTGTTGATTTCTTTTGAGCCATTGCTCCCTTCACAGGTGCGGCATGGTGTGTGATTGCTTGAGATGCAAATGAGCTCGGTCTAACTCAATCACTCAATATAGTTCGGCACAACTCTATAAATTTTATAGGAATCCATGCTGGTTCTTCAATTTTCATGTGGTTGCTGTGATGAATATTTCTCACTCTTGCAGGGATTTACAGTCTCCATGCTATTCATATCATCCAAAATCGATTCAAGCTGCTGTAGGGCTGCTGCCAGGACTCTCTTTTTCGGTTGCTGCTCTGGTGCTTGGTGAACGCCTTGCCTCATTTCATTATGAACATTTGGCTTGCTTTGTCCTCAGCATGTCGCACTGATTGGCCATTTTACGTGATGAGATTCAGCATAGATTTGAACACCAGAGGAACAGACTGCACCAACTGACGGAATGGATCTGAAAAATCTGCAAGGCCAGTGGGCCGTTGGCCGCCAATGTTGGCCACTAGATGCCACTAGGAAACCTCGGAGTGACACCAAAATGACACCACACTTGCCGAGGCACACCGTGAGTGCTTTCACCTTGTGAAGCTGGGTGATTTGGCGAGCAGCGCAGAGTGCGCCTTGCAATGCCTTGCATTTCCACATCATTTCCACATTTTTTTCACAACTGTCACCGCCCTGTCACCGCCCTGTCACCGCACATTCCGAAACAGCAGATGTCAACAGATCTCTTGCAGGGAAAATGTGGAAAGACACACCCAAGCGGACCACATTTCAGCAGCCATTCATGGCAGTAAAATGCAGCTGGAAATCGCAGAGAATCTCCGTAACATCTGATTCTCCAAGTCAAATCGTTTCCAGGAAGCTTATGGCAGCAAACGTCCTGCATGATGCTCACCAGGCCAGTGCAGACGTATTTTCGGTGAATCATGGTGAATCTTATTGAAATGTCAGCTGCAAGACATCGATGTGCAAATTGCAGAAATGTTTCGTTTGGCCATGTTTGGCCATGTTTGGCCCACGCGCCAGGTAGCGGTTTTCTATTTCATTCCGGCCGTTGTGTTTCTCATCTTCCTCTTCAGCTCTTATGACACCGAGGTGCCGCTGCGCATGCACGGTTGATGTTGGACCATTTTGGATGCCCAAATTGCTGACAGCTTGAACGAGTTTGCAAGTACTTACAGTATCTTACAGTATCTTACAGTATCTTACAGTATCTTACAGTATCTTAGAGACAAAGGAAGGTATGAACTGAGAAACATCCAAAGATGAACAAGGATCAACGAATCAGACAGGCACCAAAATACAATTCAGAAAAGGACATCTACTCACCAGGCAGGGTGCTGTACATTATTGTTACTCTAATCTCTTCCATTATGTCTTGGCTCTGAATTCAGTACTTGTTCAGCTTTGTGTTCAGTTTTTTGTGCGTGCCATACGTATATTTTTCATACGTTTTTATCTAATGTCAAGGTAGGATTAATCAATACCGCCCGATTAAACAACCTCTACTGCCCCCCAAAAAATGGGTAATTTAAAAACAGTTGGCCCCCCTGGATTAACAAACTCTTTTGCCTGGACCTAATTAATCAACCACCAGTGCTGAAATCCCAATTCTTGTTGTTTGTCATCATGTCTCATCAATCTCAGAACTCATCATTGTTATACTTGAGGTTTAAGTTGAAATATGGTTTCGTTTTATTTTCCAACTCTCTTTATTTTCAAATGGTTTCCTTATGCTATACTTAAGTTGAAACCTCATGAACACCAGAACCTATCACTTCTGATCATTGAACATGAAAAAAAACTATTCCCCAAGTGATCGATTTCTAATTAGATTCTTTATAAAAATCATCGGATAGCTCCCAAAGGGTGTCTCCCATGAGCCCATGTTCGCCCATGTTCCCCATTAATAATAACCAGGGTTCCCCTTTTTAATCAACCCCCATGTCCCTAATGTTTTCTTCTTTGGATTGGCCCATTCAATCCCATTCATTCCCAATGTCCTCCATAGCTTTCAGCCAATGTTTTCAGTCAATCAAATCTCATCAAATCCAATGGAATTCTATGAACATCTAATTGACTTCTATAGATTCCAAGCCATATCCACAATTTTATGGTTCAGAGGGCATTTATTTAGGGATGAAACTAGGAAAGACCTTCCAAGGTCAATCTGACCTTGTGGGGGGGTTGATTAATCCGATGTTTACATTAATTTTCTTGATGTTGGTTTAACATGGTTTAACCTCTGTTGCGGCTTGGTGGATGTCCAGACCGTCCTTCTTTTTTGTTCTTCGCCGACTCCATGTTTTTTCGGATCCATCTGTTCCATCTGCACTTCTCCACACCGGCACCTATGTCGCTTAAACTTGCCTGTCTTTTTTCTTTCTGCTACGCACAGGATACATTGGACCCGTATCCCATTTGTCAAAGTTTGGTATAATTTTGTCATAGGTTAAATATGTTAAATAGGTTAGTCATAATGTTGTGTTTGAGATTGTAAGTTGTGTTTAAGGCTGCGGAGTCACCAGTGGAGCCTTGGGAACCCCCTTTTCTTATTTTTTCTTGCCCTGCCTTGAATGTCCCAACATGCCCCATGGGTCCAGCTGTCATGAGCTAATGATGCCATGTCGGGACCATGTCGGGACCTGAGGCCACGCTGCTGCCTCTCAGTAAGTTTTTTGAGGCCAACGGTCAAACGGTCAAACAGTGTGGACCAGCCAAGCTTTAATTGAACTGTCGGAGTGATGTCAGCTGATGTCAGCTGGGAATCGTATTGAAATGTATTGAAGCTAAGGTTTTCTCATGTTTTTTTTTTTTCAGATGATGGTTTGAGACAGATCGGTGGTGGTTCTTAGTTGCTACAGGATGATTTCGAAGCCTCGCGGACAGTGCTGAACCGGGTGGCACTCTCAGCACACAACAGACACCTTACGACCAATTACAACCATCTACGACCTACCAAGTGTGAAGAATCGTGAAGAAAGTTAAAAACACATGGGAAGTTGATCAAAGCTGGCAGAAACATCATCTAGGGCCAACTATACTATGTGAATCTGAACGCTACGGTCAGACAGAGGGATCCACCTCTGAATGAGACTTTGCCAAGCAGCACCGCAATGAAGGTCCGTTTCATGAGGGAGAAGCACGTCGCGGACTACGTGCAGAAAGAGTTGAGCCCTCAGGCTGGGGACTGGGAGCCGAAATGGTCCACCACAATGGTCGATCTAAGATGGCATGCAACATTGCTGCAACATGCAACCGTTGTGATACCGTTGTGATAGAGGGAAAAAACAAATGCTTGATGCGCTATGATGCGCTATGATGCGCTTGATGCTTGACCAAAAAGCCATTCAGCTATGTGGCGGTACACATGCTCCAGAACAAATGTTCAGTTAGTACCCTGTCCTTGTTTCATCATTTTTCAGGCAGGGGGGGCCGTGTCTTTTTCACCAGTACGATTTGGCTCAATCATCTTGACTCTTGCAAAGCCTTGCAGCTTGTTAGACTCCTAGACAGTCTCAGACATCATGGCGGCGAACCCAAAGGTCTACTTTGACATGACTAT
>Ga0126342_10011272_pt1 | contig 15974 bp, 10 predicted proteins | sample Cyp1metagenome_FD_92528 | JGI IMG/M metagenome (GOLD analysis project Ga0126342, IMG submission 92528) | Coral microbial communities from Lord Howe Island, Old Settlement Bay, Australia - Cyphastrea 1 metagenome | ecosystem: Host-associated > Invertebrates > Cnidaria > Coral ... | reverse complement strand
GTTGTCGCAATCTGGAATCAATGTTGGTCATTTACGATTTGTTCAGCTGCATCAGATCTAATCTGCATGTTTCAGGATTCAGTTCCTGCCGGATCATATAATGATCCATTCTTGTCTAGTGTGTGTGTGCATATGCACATGCATATGTATATGTATATGCATATTTATCTGTATATGTACATGCATATTTAAATGCTCTATATGTACACGTATCTGTGCTGTCTGTCTGTCTGCCCGCATAAATACATGCTTGCATGCATGTGCATTTGCATTTTCATATTTACTTGTTATCCATCTAACATTGGTGCATATTCATAATTTATCTATCTCTGTGTGCGTGTGTGTGTGAAATGTTGATTGCCATTTTACAACAAAAAGAACTCTTGTTCACGTTTTTCCTCAATGCTTGCTTTCTTTCCCATGGCATCACCTGCAGGGTAGTTTGCCATTTTATTGCGTCTCACTAGCATGGGTTGGAATGTTAGAGCGCACTATATAGAGGTATTGTTCTTATGAAACGGCGGTGCAGCAGGGTCACTAGATAATATTATAGGATACATATATAATATAGTAATATATCTATCTATCTATCTATCTATCTATCTATCTATCTATATCTATATCTATATCTATATCTCTATCTCTATCTCTATCTCTATCTCTATCTCTATCTCTATCTCTATCTCTATCTCTATCTCTATCTCTATCTATCTATATCTATATCTAAATCTAAATCTAAATCTAAATCTGTGTGTGTGTGTTACTAATGAGTATCCATTTAATGAAATTTCTGCATATATATATATATATACTGTCATAAGGATCGCACCCTAAAGTGTAGAGCCTCATGAAATGGAAAAATTGCAGATCCAATCGGCTGAAGATGGCTGAAGGATCCTCACCGAAATAAGGTTCTTAGAGATAGCAGCCTCCAAAATCCAAAGGCGATGGTACTCAGCACGAAAAACCTCAGAGCAATGCAAAGTGGCAAAGCGTTCGCTTTCTCTCAGGTCTAGCTACAGGTAATGCAAAGATATGGAAAGCCTGTCTTGTCCCTCTGATTCATTTATGATGCGAAGTTTCTTGGAAACACTCAAAACTAACTAGCAACGCGAATCACTTCCACTGCGATCTACAAAGTCTACAACGCCTGCTGTCAGCATCAGGTAGTAAAGTCATGCATCTTTCCAAACTTAACAAATTTGAAAAACAGCTATAAAAGGTTTGTAGCTTACACTAACTACATTGACTAGTCTGCCTTTCGCGGTTTCATCACAGGCTGCACCCTCTTCCTCTTGTAGAAGCTGCTTACGTTTAAGCGTGTGCAATTGCCGCAAGCACAACCGCAATTGGCTTCGTGCTTGGAAGCTTTCTCTTGCCAAACTTTGCTGGCCATATGTTCTCAACAAGCCAGATTTTGCTGGACCTGTTAGCGACTGCACATCGCTAAGGCGTTCAAACAAATCTAGGGCTGCATATGCTGCCAGTACATTGGTGCCAAGCCACTCAGTCTCCTTTCTTTCACTCAGTGCCCGCACTCGTCGACGCGCTCCCAATGAGGCCCCAGAAAGGTCCAAGAGCTTCAATAATCTTTTCCACTTCACCACTACCTCCTTTGCCACTGCACTATCTTTTGCTAGCTGGGGGTCAAAGTTTTGGATTGAAGTCAGCTGCAATTGTCGTGACTCATGGCTCTTGCGTGGGTAGGACTTCGGGCTTGACCATGACTGAAAATAAAGCACCTCCGCAGAGCTGCGCAGAATACGGGAAGCATCAGAGGCGAACATCAAAAGACGTGAGTCGTTTGGTTCGTCAGATTCAGTGTCTAATCTTCTGGTGACATTGGCGTCACCACGGTCAGGAACGCTTCTTGCACGAAGGCCTTCTTGCAAGATAGGCGTGTGTACCAGAAGCGAAAGAGACAGAGCCAGGGCAGTCTGCCCTTCCAGTGGTCTTCGGCTGCTACTTTGTGCATAAAGCCAAGCTGTCTCTGCAAGCTCTTCTATCTTCCAATCACTGCGGGTGTATCCGGGTCTTGGCAGGAGAGGCCGCCAATCGCGAGCATATCCAGGCAGTCTTGGGATCTGCCGGCCTAGAATGAGTTCAGTCACCATCGGTGCAAGATGTGCAAAGACATCAGAGGACCAAGCACCAGCTTCGCCAGCAGCTCTCAATAGCGTCAAAGGTTGCACAAGTTGCGGCTCCTTGGTGTGTGGTCCATCTCTTACAGCTGCAGCTGCAGCATTGAGAAAGCGCTGCATCGCATTTCGGGAATGTCGTGCTTGGACAGGATTTGTTCCTTCTGCTCTTTGGTGCCAGGTGAAAAGCACAGAAGCTGCACCACACATGCTTCGTAGCTTTGCGGGCGGCGCACCCGCTTCCTGCAAAGCACAAGCCGCAAGATCTAATAATTCAGGGGTCGCGCATGCCATTGATGCACGTGCCACTGCCTGCACTTGTACTTGACTCTGACTGTCACCTCCTGCGCGTGAACCCTTACCATCTGCAACCAAAAATGCCATGCCTTCCAAAAGGAGTGCAATGTCACTTGGCGTCATCGAAGTGACAACTTTCCAGCCAGCCAAAGGCCCGGAAAGCAAAGCTTGTAGTGCATCGCCTGCTTCTGGACTGTTGGCTAAGCCAATACTTTTGAGGGAAGCCAAGCTCTTCACTGCCGAGCATGCCTCGCCGGATCTGACTCCACCAATGCGGCTCGTGAGTTGGGTGAGAAGTGTTGCAACGAAAGCCTCTGCTTTGGTGCGGCTGCGATGCCTCCGCGGCCAACTTCCCGTTGCCAACTCAACCATGGCCTTCTCTGCCGGAAGATCATCTCTGGTTCTGGTCAAGGTTCCGGCCCCATCTGCGGCCACATAGCGCAAAGCCAAGATCAACTGCCTGGCGCCCAATCGTGACATGCCCCTCTGGTAAGTTTCGGGCGAGGTATGCCACAGCACAGGAACTGGAGGCGATTTTTGATACATCGGTGGGGACAAAAACGGTGGATCTCGAGCAAAGTTGGCTTCTTGAAGTTCATCCGGCCCCACTGCGACTTCCGCATCCATCTGCTCCGTCCATCCGTCAGATGGCAATGTTGCAAGAGCATTGGGTCTTGGGGCCACTTGTGGCAAGCAGTCTGCAACCCACAAGGGGACTTGATCTTGGAGCTTTACAATCCGGTCCTCGTCACCATGAGAGAGTAGGGCACCCCGGATACTGTCTCCTGCTTCCTCCCATACATGCAAATGATCATGATCAACCAGGCCGTTTTTGGCATAGAATTCTAGCCAAGGAATTACTAAACTGGGAGGAGCCTTTGCAAGGACGGGCGGCAAGCCTCTTGTCAGCATTCGATGTAATCGACCTGCCCAGTATCCTTCTGCGTGTGGCTTGGAAGCTGCAAGCTGCAAATGAAGGACTTCGCAGCATCTCCTAACAAAGTTGACAAGTTCCATCCCAACAGAAACAAAACAGATCGCAAAACGGTATGTTAGGTGAGAAATACTAGGCGCCAAACAACTGCAAAGGATCAGCAACGGAAGGAGAGCTCGAAAAGCCATTTCCTTTTCGTCATTGTTCTCATTGTTCTCATTGAATTTCAAAGCTGAGGTTTGCCGAGCAAGGCCTCGGACCAGCTTTCCAAGCGCAGAGACCTTCGCAAGGTGCCCATTTCGTTGGAGTTCAGGAAGCACGTAAGCCAGGGAAAGCAAAGGAAAGTCTGCAGAGTTTACCAGGATTCGCCGAGAAATCGATGACCAAAAATGTGACGCAGCAGTTGGCGTCACAGTCTCTGAGATCTTTGCATGCAGGGCCGGTAATGAGGGCGCTAATTGACGAAGCGGCAACTTGCGCAAACGGCGGCAAAGCGTCCTAAAGTCCTTGTTTGGGGTTTCCACTTCATCCATGAACGGAACCAGCTCCTGTGCACCCAACTGCTTGGGCGTTTGATTTGAGACCTTTGCTTTCGAAGTCCTCTTCAGATCAGCACGTCCCAGCTTTGCCTGTGAAAGAGGTCCTCGTTTTCTTGTGAAGCCCTCAGGGCCCTGTGGAGCATCCAAGTGGTCAATATCCAGTTTTTGAAGCGACTGGCACCGCATTAAGGTCTCAATATTCGCAGAACGAGTCAAGGCTGCAGCATGTTGTGCCCGGCGCCGAGCAAGCCGCACATGGGCAGCCATTTGCCAAGAAAATGCGCTGGACTGGGCATGGGATGTTGGATGATGTTGGAATGTGAAGGTGTGACATGAATATTACAACCTCAGCACACTTCTCAGATCTTGTCGTGGCTCATTGCCTTCACCCAATAGCTGATCAAGTCATAGGGGTTTTATGGTGTCTGCCCAAGCCTGACTTCAGCCAGGATATTTAGATGGATTGGAATCTATTTGAAGGCTCTCCCTATGATTCGCTTTGCGGCCGAAGCCTTTCTCTTAGATGATTTTGCTTCCTCTTTCCTTTGCCAATTTGTGGATACAATGAGCCTGGCTGATGTGGCGTGCCATGGTTGGCAAGCAGGTTTTCAAAAAGCATATCAGTTAGTTATGTACTCTTGGAGAAACTCAGTGTTGCTGGACTGGCATTCCAATATACAATGGGCCATATAACCATACATCCAACGTCAATGAAAATGTCTAGATCAGAAGGCAAGGTACCCAAATTCCTTGGCACAGCTGAGCCACAAAAACAACATGCAATGTCCCGACAGCCTAACATCACACAACCTCTTTTCGCACCCTGCACGGACCCAGGAGATCTTGAATCCGACAACATGGATGCTTCTTGTGTGGCCATGGACAGCCTTTCTCACTCTTTGTAGACAAACCTCAGGCTGCACAGAGAGTCAAGGATGCTTGCGGCACTCATGAGAGAAGTGAAGTGAAACCATCGTGATTAGAATTAGAGCATTGATTGATCATGGTTTACAGTATCCATGGTGCTAGTGATTGTTCCAGTTGTAAAAGTATGTAAAAGCCATCCCGTGCTTGTCAAGCCTTGTCACTTTCTTTCATGTTGGACAAGAGAGCTGTTCGTAAGAGGCTGGTCTCAAGAAACCGTAACAAAGAAATTCAAATCTGCCACGGGCAGACCTGTTTTCTGCCAAAGTGACGAGGTATGCCTGGCATTGTCCCACTCCACTGGTGGCTTATCGCCACTGCCTTGGGCTTTGAGAGCTTTTGGGCTGTGCTAGTGATGCATAGTGACTGCTTTTTTGGGTGCAGAATTCTCTGCGAAGAATGAAGGGAATTAGCATGCAGTTTATTGGAGTGTAACAAGAGCATGCATCTCTTCCACAGGGCCGAGAGGCCGCCATACTCTTGAATGAACTCCTCCATGGTGTAGGCCTTCCACCCGCACAACTCAGGGCTGCGGATGCATTTGTACATGTACACAGGCATACGTCTGTGAGATAGGGCCACAGAGAGAGAGAGAGAGAGCTGGACAGTTGTCTATACCCAATATCCTACATGTGGACTACAGCAACACGGGGAGGGAATAAAAACAACCAAATCAAACCAAACAGGTCCTGGCCCTATAGGACACCTACTCTAACAGAGTCTTGGCCCGTGTGTTTGCACCTGTCTTGCATCTGTTTCCATTGGTCGTCCCGCCGGGAACTTGACGGTGAAAGAACTTTTGTATTTAAATGCGAACAAGTTAAAAGCTTATCAATGGCCTGTGATGAAGTTGCAACTTGCTTTGCAATGACAAAGATAAGAGACTGGGACCGACATCAGGCTCTGATCTAATCATATCTAGTCATGTCTAAATTAAGTACTGTAAGGAATCTCTCCTTCCATTGTGTTCCATTGGTGCGAAAATTTTGTCGAAGAGAGATTGACCTAGCAGAACCCTAGCTGCAGGCACCGTTTCGGAGTGCCATGTTGTTCTGGCTCCAACACAATCCAGTCTCTGTCACTAAAGATTTCCTGTATATCATGTATGTGTATATATATATCATTTATATCATTTATATCATTTAAGGCCAGTCTATAGCAGGAAGCCATCCTGCTTTTGCAACTGCCTGTTCACTCTCGAGGCTGTCCCAAGCCTGTCCGTCAGCTGGGTCAATCCTTCGCTCCACGCCCTTCGCGAGAATTCGCGCCTGAGATCGGTTCCATCGGCAGCGACCTACAATGGCATAGAACATCACCACTCAAAATACAACTGAAAACGAAGCCGAATGAAAACACAAGCATTTCGTGCAACCAGCCGCTCACGGAATGTTTACTATCACTGCTGGTATGCAGAAGCTAGCAAAAAAGAACTACTGAATAAAACAATATAATATACATATATATACACTATAATATATACTATAATTTAATGTATACTATTATATAGATATATACGATGAACCCGGTACCCACCTCCATTCATAATAAAAAACTCTATCATTGCAAAGTAGTTTTCGTTTTCTTGGCGCGCTTAAACGCACATTGCATTAGATTGCACTACATGACATTACATTACATTACATTAGGCTGGCTACACATTAAATTGAAGTACGAGTACCTTGAGGCGCATGACATGTCATTACCTTGCGCTACAGTACATCACATACCATTGCATACCATCACGTACTATTACATGCATGCATGGATGGGTGGGTGGGTGCATGGGTGAGTGGGTGAGTGGATTGATGGAGAGATACAGAGATAGAGAGATAGAAGTGAATCATAGACAGCTAGATAAACAGACAGATAGATCAATGAATGGATGGATAGATAGCTAGCTAGTTGTCTAAATTACTATAGTAGATATAGATAGATATAGTAGATCATATAGTTGGTATAGTTGGTACGGTCGGTATTGTAGGTATAGTAGGTACAGTAGATATAGTAGGTATAGTAGGTATAGTAGGTAGGGTAGGTATAGTAGGTGCAGTAGGTACAGCACGCAAAATATCTGGATAGATCGATACAGAGATAGATGTTAATGTAGATATATAGGCAGAAAGAGACGGAGGTAAATACGTAGATACATAGATACAAGATGATACAAGTACGTGAATCTGCAGATACGCACGTAGATCTACACATACAGAGACACGTAGATACACAGATACACGGATACGCTGGATGGATGTGTAGATTGACACATAGTTAGATATAAAGCCAAAATCGTAAATAGATAGCTAGATTCGTAGGTAGATTCCTGGCGATAAAGGAGATACTTCAAGAGATACTGTACAATAGGTCCAATAGGTACGGTACATACAGGCGAATACAGTGGATACAGTAGATACAGTAGCTACTGTAAATACAGTAGCTAGATAGATAGATCCTCAAACAATTATATATAGATACAAGTTACAAGCCTATGCCCGGGGAAGTAGGACTGAAAAACCAGTCAAGCTCAAGGCAGCTTAGGACTTCAGCGTCATGTTCAACGAGTCTTCAACAATCCGAGGCACTTTCTTCATTTCAGTGTCATCGTCGCTGAATCCTTCCACCTCCTCTTCTTCACGCTTCCTGACGTCGCCTTTCTTCTTCTTCTTGTCCTCAACACCCGGTTCAGTACAGAAATCCTGTGAAATTCCTGCTGTCCTACTGATACAATTCAACTGCAGTCTGAAAGCCTACGGAGAAGTCACTCAGGGAAACAAAGCTCTTGTTTTTTTGGATCCTCTTGATTGATTTGGCACCTTTACGCCACAAAGTTTTGGCGGCGCATAGGTGCTAAGTAGAAAAAGTGAGACGCCAGTGCACTGACAACATCATCCATTTGCGTGCTGAGTTTGTCGAATTCTGCCTTTGCACAAGCGTCATCTATGCCATCCATGTCATCGCCTTCCGGCAAGCATGAACAAAGAGCGAGTAGGAAAGGCCAGTCGTCTAGCTCAACCTGTTTGGCATACACCAGGTATTGGGTGGAACCGGTAGGATGGCCAAGTGTGCGAGAGCACCGAACGAAAGCCAATTCCCCCGCCGGCAATTCAAAATCCCAATCCCCAAGCAGAGCAACACCTTCTGTTCCCCAGAAATCTCCATTTACCACTGTCTCGCAGAAGGCCCTCCATTCATTCAAGGCTCTGATGTTTGACGGTTGCAGCACTTGCCGCAAGTCTTTCCCATTTTGGGCATCTTCTGCAATGGCAAGATGTTCGAAGCCTGCACTTCGAAGCACAATTGGGCAGCCTTCCCATGTCGGTGCTGCAATCACAAATGGAGCTTTCAAACGCTCAAGGCCATTCTTGGCTACGTGCTGCAAGTGTTGGACTGGGTCTGTCACTTCAGACGAACTGCAGGAATCCAAGTCAAAGCGCGGCACTGCTGCGGTCAAAACTGGTGTGCTACCATCCTGCCATGGGTCATGGTCGGAGATTGACTTGAACCCCTCTGACTGTGCATCTATCTGTGCATCATCTACATCTTCCCATGCACCCCATGAATCGCTATCATCCTGTGCGCTTTGCTCTGGGACACCCAGAGCCTGGCCTGGCAATGCCAGTGGCAATGTCAGTGGCTCATTGCTCTCAAAGCATTCTGACTGCTGCATAATGAGAGCACCCAAATGATGTGGTCTGGTGCTCTTGCCTTTGACTTTGTCTTTGGATGTGTGCAAGTCGTTTGCATCCTTGTCGCTTGCCAGGGTCGAAGCTGTACTTCGGCTCCAGATTGAGCTTGTCTCTGCATCAGCTCTCTTGTTTGATCCTTTCCCTTTTAGCCCCTTGGCAACTTCATCTTTCCAGACTTGTTCAGCCACAGCATGAAATTTGTCAGAGCATAAGTCCATCTTTTCGGAAAGGGGTGGAAGGCCTCTAGAGGAAGCCATACTGTTCCAGTTGCGACAAATCTGTTCATAGGACAGGTCATCGCAAGCCGCCTCTAAGAGCTCTCCGACAGAAATGTCTGACGAAATTTCTGACACATCTCGCTGAAGTCCAACATGATAACTCCATCCTAAGACTGGATGCCTCATTTTGTGCCAAGTCATCTCGCAAACAAACAGCTCTCTGCCGTCCTTGCTGTTCCTAAGATTGACCAACAAGGACGATGGAGATCTTCCACTTGGCAAAATGCAGGAGGTCTCCACTGCTTTTGACATCCTTTGGATGGCGTCATTTGCCTGCTCTTCTGTCAGCCCTCTAGCTGCTATCACCTTGTTCAAGGTACTAGTTGACAAAGCAGTGCCTAGAAGCTCACTTGCTTTCTTTCCTGTGCATTCAGATGCATCGCATCCAAATATGCCTTCAAACTCTGTGCTGACATGTTGAACATAAAAACCACCCGATCTAGCATCACAAATGACGTAGCTAAACTTGTCTGTGTCTGTTCCGATCGAGGCTTTGTTGTGGTGTCGGTTGGGCTTGCCTCTCTTGGCTGATTGAGTGTGCTTTGGTCGGGTAAAATTTGGACCATTCGTCCGACTCCTCCTTACTGCACACTGCAGCATTCCACTAGGATGCCTGCTTCAGCGCGGAGTGGCTCTGGACACGACACAAAAAAGTCAAAGGTGGGAGATGTCACCTCTGGTCCTCCGGCGTCTTTCCGGTTCCTTTTGGAAGCGGTGCACTCAGAGGCGGCCCCTGTATGACCAAGCTTTCTCCCCTGACTTGTTCTTTGTCCTTTCTGGCCAGCTCTGTTGGCCAAAATCTCCCTCTTCAGGGCCCAAACAGCAGCAAAATTCTGAAGAACAAACAAAACAATAGTGACATGAAACATAAACAACTCAGGTCTCTTGGCGAAATGCTGTCCAAAAAAGGTGTGGCTTCAACCAGCTTGCACGTGCACCAAGACGATTCACTCGATGCTTAGTTGTTTGGTTTGTCCTTTCTGACACCTGATCTGCTACAATTTACTATGCCATTTGCTACACAATCTATTACAATTTGCCTCCACTGCGGTCCTTCATCTCAACCACCACTTCTGGAGGCGGAGGCAGCGGTGGCGCCGCATCCTCATCATCGTCTGAATCCAGGACCTCAACATGAGACATGATGAGACATCAACCGTATTTGAACTGCATTGGAGCTGCGTCCAAGCGCCGATGGTTTAGGTTGCCAAAATCATTCCGGTATGCTGCCCGAAAGACTGCCAAAAGACCGAAAGAATTCTATGATGAAAGACTTGGAGGCCCTGGGGTGGCCCACCCTGGAGTGAGCCTGCCAAAAAACCATTACCCGCTATTTAATAGCTGCAGGGTGCGAAGGATAATGTTGCCAGAAATCAAAAAATATATAGCATTTGACCTCAAAAAAAATGGAGAGGACTGTTGCAGTCGCCCAACTTTCACTCGTTCGGGGATGAGACATGTGAAATTTGGCTGTTGTAACAGTCCATTGTGATAGCAGCGGAGTCTACAGGTTGAAAGCGAAGCTGTCATCACACATTTGCTGCAGATGTCCGGAATATAATTGGATCAAAATAACAATAGTTCCGGGCCCTCCCCCCCAAAAAAAAGTGCAGAGTTCCAGAAGCCCCTACAGAGGCACAGAAAAAACTATGCCATAGCCTCCCAAGAACCCAGGCGTGTCCAGAAGGCTGTGCGCAAGTGCTCCCCCTCTCCAGGCAACCACCCAAACAGTTCAGGAACAGGAGACAAGTAACAACATGTAACAACCATCAAAATATCGAACATGTCAGAAAGAAGCCCAACCATTGCCAAACGGTGCCACCCGAAACCCTCTACCCTGAAACAGGTGCAAAAAACGAAACCTGCCAGGCGGCCAGGCGAGGAAAAAAAAAATCCAAAACAATCTATATCTGTGTGTGTGTGCATGAAAGGTGGCTGAAGTCGTCCGAAAAAAATGGTTTATATATATACATGTTTCGAGAAAAATAGCAGTTTTTGCAGGAATGCTGCTTCTTCACAGGAATAGAGCACTGTCTTGAAGGAAAGATTCTTCGTTAAAGGGATTAAAGTAAGGGAAGCGGTTTTTCCAGGAATGCTGCATTTGATCATTCGAAATTCAATACTTGAATACTGTCCTGTCTGAGTATGTTAAAAACATACCGCATATTGCATATTGTGCATTAGCATTGCATTCTCCAAGGGATCTTGTACCATGTGAGTAAGGCTTAATGCTTAACAGGAAGATTGCGTTTTGTCATGGGAACACCGCATCCTTGAGAGCGAGGCTTCATGCTTTGCAAAAATATTGCTAATTGAACTAACTGCTGTATCATCTGCAGGAAAGAATGCGACTTGCAAATGAAAAACTATTCTTTATCAGCAGGGTATGATACATTTTTCTAAGGAACACCGCCTCTTTCTACAGGAATGCTGCATGCAACCAGCATGCTGAATTTTGTGTTCGAAGAGAGTTTCTTTAAACAAGGGATGCAATCCTATGCAAGGAAAACTGCATATATATTTCGAGAGGAGTGTGTTGCTTTTTAAACAAGAAATGAATCAGTCAAAGGGAATTCCATAATTTTTGCATCTATGTTTCTGGAAAGAAGCACTGCATTGTTTTGAAGGAAGAGTGAAACCTCTCTCTCTCTCTCAGGATTTTCTTTGGTTAAGAGAGGTTCCTATTCCAGGAACACGATCTTGCACTTTTCAGGCAGAGGGCACATCACACAGGAATTTGTCATTTAAAGCATAAATATATATATATACACCTCGCCAGTTTCGCTTGTTGATAAAAGATGATTGATATTGATTGATTAGGTTGGAAATGCACATGCATTTGTAGCTGCAACTCGCAATAGACTCATTGCACAGGAAGGTTCTTGGACGGGTTGAATATGTATGTACAGTATGGGTAACTAATTCTGGAATCTACCTCTCTGAATCCCACCAAAGATTCATGGAAGGGAGTTGAAATGGAATTGAAACACTGGTTTTGAGGCGGCCACAACAGTCTCGTCCCAAAAAGTCAGGGACGCATCAAATAAATTCAGTGGCTTGGAAGCCAAACCACCTGGATGGCCTTCTGGTTATCAAATGTATTGTTTCCGCATTGCTTTTTTGGAATCAATGCGTGCTCCTGTTGCGAGCTTGACTCTTCATCCAAAAGCATTCGGAAATCCCACTCCAGTTTCAGTAAATCTTCTTATCCTGAGCGCGGCACGCTGATGGGTGCATATTTCCGAAAGAGCTCAAAGTTGTCAGACTGCAACCTCAGCTGGCGCCCGATCGCAGTCACCGGAGTGCATGATCCATTCCTTCTTGCGGCTCGACAGCTGCGCTAGGCTCCTGGTCCCTACTTAGTGTACCTCTTCAACGATTTGACAAGTCAAACCCACCATTAGGCCACAAGAGCTTCTAACGGTTGAGTACAGCCAAGATATGCCAAGATGCTGTTTTTGCTGTTTCGGACTGAACAGGTGGATATGCCCACGAATCAGGTTCAAGCAGTCTGTAGCAATACTGCCCTGGCAAGAATGCACCGAGACACACGCGGCGAAATCGAAAAGTCTGGGCAAAGGTGCAGATTTAGAATGCACGTTCCGGGCGGGTAAAAAAATGAGGACCACAAAGCACAGCAGGTTTTGGACTTCGTGGAACTGGGGCTTCAGTAGACTCAGCGGACAGAGAAAAACTTTAACAGTCTAACAATGCATTTTCGTGATGACCGTGGTGAGTCCCTGCTCCATCTGCTTGCCTTCAGACCTTCAATGAATCTTCGATGTGCAACCTTGCTTGAGCTCCCAGCTCAAGACTGCAACAAGATGAAACAAGCTGCAACATCTGCAAGAAGGCTAGGGTACATTCCAGACCTTTCAGTGACGTGCGCTAAGGACACAAGAGCAACAAGTAGCAAGAAGAGGTCCAAAAGAGTCCAAAACGTCCACACATGTAACAAACGAATGTCAAAGTCTGAGCTGCTCAGCTCACGCCAAGTGGCAACGTTGTACAGCGGATTTGGTTTTATCCGACCCTCCTTCGCTGCCTGGACCACTGGAGCCCCATGGCACAAATGAAGAAATTTCAGCCAAGCCAGTCCGAGAAAGGACGTGATGAATTCCCGCCTTGCAAGCTTTGTAAAGCCATCGGAGGCGATCAATAGGTTTTTTGGGAAAAATCTCTTCCCACCTCAGACACATGATGAAAATTCATGAAACATGTGGCAAAACCGATGCAGAAATATGTTACAGCCATGACTACATGGCTGCTGGAAAGTTCAACTGTTCATGCGCATGCGTTGATTGCTTTGGGACTTGAGAAAGGCACGACATGGTTACATATTCCTCCTGTTCTTTGACCTCTTCCTCTTTGGTCACCTGATGTTCTGGCAGCGCCAGTCACCCTGATGTCTCATGTCTCTTTGGTCTCTTTGGTCTCTTCGCTCTCTCCCAATCTCTGCCGTCTTAGAGAATCTTCTCAAATCGCACCTTCTTCTTGCGCCTGGTCACGACCTGGACACGGACAGTCCAAAGGACAATCAGATTTAACAGATCCAAACAGCCTATTTTTGAAGTACTCCTTGCCGATTGTGCCAGCCATGGAATAGTTGGAATGTGCTATGAGCGCTATGAGCCCCAGCCTCGGCAGGCAAAGGTGCCTCCTCTCTTGGAGCGTCATCATCATCCTGGGCTGAAGCTCTGAACATTCTGATCAGTTTGCACCCAGACTGAGCAGTTGTGGGCATCGCTGGGAGGTTCATACCTCTGGAATCCTTTTGGGCCCTACACCCTGGCTCTACACCCTCCAATCAAATCCAACACGGAAAAACGAGTTGCTACCTTTCAACAATGCTTTGGCCTCGGTTTCAAAACGCCGAAATATGTTCGTATGTTCGCTCGAGCACTTCGGCTGAGGTCTTAGCATCTCCCCAAGCAGGGCGATCGCCCATAGCGACCTGGCAAGCCAAAATGCAAGCCGCATGGCTCGTGGTCGACATGGCCCAAGCAACTTAAAATCATGAGAAAACTCTTGGTTTAAAATTAATTCTTGTCAGCTTTTTGTTGCAGGCAGGTTTGAAACCTTCGGGGAGCCATTGGAGCTTGTTTCTGTGGCCAACGGTTGGCAGAACAAATGGCACTAAAACAGCAACATTAAAAGTTGATGATGTTGATGTGAGCATTTGCCAGAGCTTGGTGCAAGAGTTTGGCCAGACTTCTCACGTGAGACATCTGGCCGCAGCTGGCCACACCCTCTTGTGGTACTTCCCCCCTCGACAGGTACAAGCAAAGTTAAACTCAGAGCGCCCATTGCCTATCAAACAATATTGTTGAAATCAAGTTTGACTGCCGCTGGCATTTACACAATCATCGGGGTACAAACCGCAACGGGTTTGTAATTTCGCCACGAACGGAATACTACAGGAATGGATGCGCGCACAGCATTGATTTCAGGTGTCCCAATGTATTTGTTGTCGTCAATGGGCTAGTTTAGTCTGCATACAGTAGAAATAATTCAGCTGCGTGCACTTTCTTCCAATTTGAGAAAGAACATGATACATCATGCTACGCAATGTTTAGAGCCCAGTTGAGTTTAGGTCTAGGAACCATCAAAGACCCCGTAATCTTGCAAAAGCAAACCGATTTCCAATGTACGATTCCCGCCAGAGTTGCAGAGGTGATATTTTGCACATGAGTGCCCCAAAGAATATTCAAGGAGAAGCTTGACACTGCATGAGACTGAAAGTACCAGCAAATCCAGGGACGGGATATTTCAGGCTTGTGAATTCATTCAGCCAAATGAGGTTGTTGTATGTTGTTGTGCTCCTAAGTTGATTTAGCTGGGTTACATCAGATTTTACAGTGTGTATATATATATAGAGATAAAGATATAGATATAGATATAGACATCTGGTGACTATATGTACAAATGCAATTATATATGTATATGCAATTATGTATACATAAATAACAACAACCATAAATAACAATCATAATTGGATTCATCCCTGCCCCTGATCATAATTCATATTCCGCCCAAACCAAACCATGATGAAATGTAGTGGATCGATTCATGAATCAGGGTCCCATACTTGGGGTGCTAACAAGTTCAGAGGATAGGATTATTTGGACAAAATTGATTTTGTTTGCAAGGGTGCAGAATGAGCCGCTCTAGCCCCGCAGTTCAGCGACATGTAACTCCTATGAAATGGCATGACCTATAAGCCAGTCGAAATCATTTGTGACATATAGATACAGATGCGGAACGACGTAATTAGATGTGTGTGTGTGTGTGTCCAGGCAGACCCCCGCTGCATACAGGAGGAACTTGCGGTACTTGCTACCATGTGAACAGCGCCAAATACGTTTTTTCAAGAGAGATCAATATAGGCCAACGTCACTGCTGGCATACCAATATGATTTGGAATAATTCAAGGCAAATTGAGTCTATGTTCAAGTCCCTTGGAGCCGGTTCAATGCCTTGCCCCAAACCCTTGTATGAGGTCCTGCACGAGACAGAGAAATCAACCGCGCCCTGAGACTAAGTTCCAGTAGCCTCGTCTACAAAACATTCACAGGGAGACAATCCATGTGTGCTTCCCATGGTCAACACGGGTCTATCTAACAAGAGCCAGGGCGACGCAAGCAGGGAGTCTGAAAACTGGATTCGCTGAGGGCCAAATGAGAAATACGAAAAGGCTGAACAAGTGGCACACTGATGTATAAAACAAAAGCTTGCAAAAGCATTGACAATTCAACCACAAGTACTAGCCTCCCTCAATTCGGAGAGCGTGCCGGCTCTACTGCAAACCCGAATGAGGTGATGAACCCAAAACTGCCACCAAAGGCCTACATAGGTTGAAAGGGTTCTCCAGCCTTCTGATGGGCAGGCGGAAATAGCTAGATAGGCAGGTAGGTAAGTAGGTAGGCAAACGGACAGGTACATCTGCAGAAAGGCAGCTAGGTAATGATAGGTAGATGCCATGCGGATAGGTCCGGTAGATAGGTAGACAACTACATATCTAGGTAGATAGCTACATAGGTGGATAGCTGTATAGGTGGGTAGCTGACATAGGCAGATAGCTACATAGGATTACATAGGTATATAGATAGCTAGATAGGTAGGTAGGTAGGTAGGTAGATAGAAATTTTGGCAGCGTGGTAGATAGATAGATAGATAGATAG
>Ga0126342_10011271_pt1 | contig 15974 bp, 16 predicted proteins | sample Cyp1metagenome_FD_92528 | JGI IMG/M metagenome (GOLD analysis project Ga0126342, IMG submission 92528) | Coral microbial communities from Lord Howe Island, Old Settlement Bay, Australia - Cyphastrea 1 metagenome | ecosystem: Host-associated > Invertebrates > Cnidaria > Coral ... | reverse complement strand
TCAACTGATCTTGGACTGCAGTGCTGTCACCACCACTCTCAGAATTGCCCCATGTCACCACGGATCCATCTGCCAATATAGCAGCAAAGGCCATGCGTGTGGCATGAACCTGCTGGACGTTCCTGAGCTGATCTTGGACTGCAGTGCTGTCACCACCAAACTCAGAACTGCCCCATGTCACCACAGATCCATCTGCTACAATGGCGGCAAAAGCATACCATGTGGCATGAACCTGCCGAACATTCCTCAACTGATCTTGGACTGCAGTGCTGTCACCACCACTCTCAGGATCGCCCCATGACACCACAGATCCATCTGCCAAAACGGCAGCAAAGGCCATGCTTGCACCATGAACCTGCTGAACGTTCCGGAGTTGATCTTGGACTGCAGTGCTGTCACCACCAAAGTCAGAATTGCCCCATGTCACAACGGTTCCATTTGCCAGAATGGCAGCACATGCACCTTGTGTCGAGTGAATCTGCCGAACGTTCTTGGGCAGATCCCTGCCTTCAGCATTGCAGCAGCTTGGGTTGCCCCACGTCACCACGGATCCATCTGCTAAAATGGCAGCAAAAGAATTGTGCGTGGCATGAATTTGCTGAACGTTCCTGAGCCGATCTTGGACTGCAGCGCTGTCACCACCAGACTCAGAACTCCCCCATGTCACTACGGATCCATCTGCCAAGATGGCAGCAAAAGCTGCGCTTGTGCCATGAACCTGCTGAACGTTTCTCAGCTGATCTTGGACAGCACTGATGTCACCACCAGAGCTAGATTTGCCCCATGCAACAAGCCGGTCACCTCCAACACACCAGAAAGCAAACGCTCGCCATGTTGCAGCTAACTTTGGCTGCAATGCAACTGCTGAAATGCTGTCCCCATCTTGCAGTCCGGCCTCTTGCAAAGATTCTGCCGCATCCAAAAGGCGTCCGTTCGGCCCAGCAAGCCTCAGGAAAGGTTGCCCCAACACCTGCTGCGCAGCCACCTTCAGGTCACCCATGGTGCCAGCCTGCACGGTTGCAGAACGTCCACTAGGCAGCGACACGTGGAGTGTCAAGGTGGACTTCTGCCTCTTGGGCCCAGGCTCCATGGCAGAGCTATTGGTTGGCAAAATACTGACCCAACTCATAGATTCGACTACAAAGGATAGATTCGACAAGGATGATTCTAGAATTTCAGAAGGCAACCAGTGAACAAACCAGCAACCAATTTGCACAGGACAGGCTGTGACCAGACCAGACTACCCCAGATCCTGGGGAAGTTGGACCCAAAAATGGAAGAAGTCTGAGCCCATCTGCTGCATTCTGGGCAGATGCAACTAGGGGTGGCGACATCACCCAACCGACCCAACCCCACCCTTTTTTGCGGTCTCCAGTAGGCACTAACAGGCAACGTTTGAAATACCCTTTGGTAATTTAACATAGCTATTGAAAATCACCATTTTTACTGGGAAAATCCACTATAAATGGCCATTTTCAATAGCTACGTTAAATTACCAGAGGGTACCCCCCAAATGGACATGGAACTTTACCAAACCCCTTTGCCAATCTCGAAAATGGACGATGTGAGGCATCCCAATTGATCTTCTGCAAATCATGACCTCCAAGACCTCCACACTACCTATCTGCGGTGATTTACGGCTGACTCCCAGGTGGTGGACTACACCTAGCAACCTGCCACTGTGATTCCACAGAGCGGAACTAGCACACCTGAAAAGGAATAAGTATGTGTATGTATATATATACTGTATATATATATTTATCTATAAATATATATATACATATATATATATATATATACATATATACATATATATATATACATATATACATATATTCCAGGATTCCCCTTCCAAGCTGACAGGGCAAATTGCTATGTGTTGCCGTTCTTGGGATGATTCCCCCCGATCAGCATGAAAAATTCTCGTGACATGGGCCTGGGCGAAGTCATTTCAATTCACACAAGACGCGGAACCACGAACCATTTCATTCGCCAAATATTGGATCAACATGTTTGGAGAATTGTTTTCCCACGTTACCCTCTGGTAATTTGTGCCACGACTATGAAAAATCACATCTGAAAACAGGGAAGTATCATCGCACTATGGTGCCATCACCACAGCTATATCCCATTAATTCCAGTTATATCCCCATCCGATTGCCCCTGACCCGGCCTCTGGCATAGCACATCTCTCCATGCCAGAGACCGCTCCACCTGCCAACGAAAACGGATGGGGTATGCAATGGTATACAGTATGGTAAATATCCACAATAAAAGTTGGTCTCCCCCTTCTAATTGACCCATTTTCCCATTTAACTTGGAAATAAAAGAAGGGCTATCTCATGGTTCTTGCAGAGAGGTTTCTCCGATTTCAGAACAAAATCGATAGGCTTTGTCTGAAAGCAGAACAGATAGATATCTATCATAGATATCCCCATGCATGGCCATTAAAGCACAGAAAAGAATGATAATTGGAATGGGCGAATAAGGAAGATATCCCCAGTCCCTGAAAAAAAACTCGAAAATCATGGTCCAATCGTGTCCAATCCCTTAAAAATTGGGAGTGTTCCCCTAAGTCCTAAGCTTTCCCCTACCCGGCCTGGTAAACGTTTACATAACTATGGAAAGATCCACCATTTATAGCTGGGAAAATCCACTATAAATCACCATTTTCAATAGCTATTTTGACATAACCAGAGGGTATGTTTTTTTCATGTTTCTTTTATGGGTTTCCCCCAATTTTCCATGGGACTATCCTATTTTCTGGGTTTCCCCGGCGCTTGCGCCCAGGTCTCTGCCGCCGTCTTGTCCAAGGCCTCACCGGGGTTTAGTGATATAGTTATATTATCACTAGTATATTAGGGAATATTACTAGTATATTGTATCATTAGTTTATATAATTATATATCATTAGTTCATATTACTCAGTATATTGCTCGTTGGTGGTTGAGCCACCCCTCTGAAAAAAATTAGTCAGATGGAATGATTATTCCCAATATATGGAAAAATAAAAGCCATGTTCCAAACCACCAACCAGATTATAAATGGAGCTACGTTAGTACCATATAAGGCCACATTTTGCAGGTATATCTGCAGGATGAGGTCCCATAGTTAGCTAAGTTGGTTTATAACTATAGTAACAATAGTTCTGATACTTATAGCTATATTTAGATGGGGTTATAAACCAACTTATAACTGAGGGGCCACATCCTGTGGGGGGGTTCCATAAATGGGGGTACCCCAAAACGGATGGTTTATAATGGAAAATCCATCTATAAATGGATTATTTCGGGGGTACCATCATTTTAGGAAACCTCAATGTATATATATATACATAGAATTATAGTAATAATAACAATAAAAATGATTGTGATATGATGATCATGATGATGATGATGATGGTGATGGTGATGGTGATGATGATGATGATGATGATGATAGGAATAATAATAATAAATTAATGATAATAATAGTAATAACAATAATATGTAATCATATTGTGGGATCACACATATTTGTGATATTCTTGTATAATCTTTACAATGATCACAACAATATAATCTTTATAATTTCTCACATATAATGTAATATTTATAATCTTTATCTTTATTCGATTTCTGATTATCAATCAATAAAAATATATACTGTAATTACTTTTTCGGGATTGTTCTAATGCTATTTTGGGGGACTGGAAATCTTGGATTTGCATTTAGGATTAATCAAGGCTAATCCCTTCCCCCCCTAGATAGCCCGCCAGAACCCCCGGTTTTTGTATTAGATGTGTTCATTTTCTCCGGCAAGTTGACATAGCCATGGTATAGATGGCCCATTTAGTTCGATGTTTACCTAAAATGGTGATGAATAACCCAATGTTAGAAAGAACTACCATTCGGAGATGATTTAAATCCCACCCCTTTATCATTGGGTAAACACCACACTCAGGTTTCACCCAAGAATGGGATGCAAATGGTAAATCCGCAAAACATGGTGGATTTCAATCCAACAAGTCCAACAAGTTGAGAGATTTCTCAACAAATGGAGTAAAAAAAAACAGCAAAACAGGCCAAGATTGAAACACCAAGAGATTGTCCCAGAAAAAGTCTGGGGATTTCCCCCAGAAATGACCATGAGCCCAGGGCATACCCTCTATGGTATCGTCTTTTTCTGAGGCATGGCCTATCCCATGTTTTAAAAAGGGGTAAAAAAACAACGCTGGTAATCAAACATGGCCATGGAAAATCCGAAAAAATGATACTTGACTGTCCTATTGAAACCTGCAGTTACTGGATTTTCCCAGAAACTGAAACCTCCAGAACTTGTTGGTTTACCTCCACGAAAACAAGCAGATGTTCCAGCCAGCCATGTTTGAAACTTGGGGGTTGGCAAAAATCCTTTGGAAACTCGGCCTGGTTCTCGGAGGCAAAGCAACCTGGCTCAAAATTTGGAGGTGGAAAGCCATCTGGGCCATCTGCAGATGGCAAAATTCAAAAAAACCTCCATTTTTGATGGTTAATACGAAAAAAATACTGAACATAGACTTAAATCTGTGTATATTTTTTCCATTGCTTTAATTTTGACCCATACCCATCTGTTTAGCTGTGGTTGAGATTGTTTGCACGTGTAAAGACTTCTTGACCCACAAACACATGGTTCGATATGAAACACTGAGTGACTTTTCTGCGTAAACCACAGTGAAAAGAGGCATGAACATCACATTGTTGGCTGAAACCCATTAACTCATTTTTCCTAAATTGAACAACCCCCTTTGCTTGTGACCCTAGATGACCCTAGTCCGGTTTGCGCCATAACTTCACACCATCAAGCATTCAAGCATCACCATAGCATAGGTGAACGACAATCCAACAGTGATGTTTCCTACGCTGTTTCAACATGCCAAGTTTTGGTACAGTGGGTGTGTCTGAACTTGGGGGAATCCCAATTTTCCCAACATCAAACTGCCAGGAGGTGTATCCCATTCCAGCTGCCTACATCAAAGCCTTCAGACTCCAGGATACCATGCCTCAACGCTAGGGTCGTGCTGACACTTCAGCACATAACGGGCTGCAACCCATGATGAAAAATACTTTCAAAACATTTCAAAACTGGATATATATATAATCATACATATTTTTTTAATGTATATATATATATATATATATATCCATACCATAAATATAAAGACCAAAATGAATCATATATATATATTCATATATGATATCCCATTATTACTCATCAACCAATGTTAACGGACCAAAGACCATATAATAGATGTTAATATGCTACAATATATACCATAGACCATATAATCAAGCTGGATATACCCACCATTTACCCACCATTTACCAGGCACCCCCAACGGCCCTCGAGATCCTTTCAGTGGAGCCATCGTCACGTGGTGCAGGTTCAGCATGAGCCGCGAGGCTGCCTGGAAGCCAATGGAACTGGGATACATCGTGGCATTGGCATAATATACATATTGTTGCATGTCATGTAACCTTATACACATATGTGTATTGTGTATATGTATATATATATATATATATATATACATATGTTTTGTCATATCATATATGTCACTACATATGCATTATAAGATATACTGTATACATATTTATATATACATAATATCTCATGTGATTCATATACTATGCATACACAATATCACATATACAATATGAAACTATTTACGTACACGATACTGCATGTTTATATATATATATATATGCATTGCTCTTACTATTATTACTATTATAATTATTATTGTACATCATATTATGTAAGTAAGTAGATATATAATCTTATATATACCATATTATATGTGTATATTCATGATATTCTCTATCTATCTATCTATCTATCTATCTATCTCTATCTATCTAATCTAATCTAATCTAATCTAATCTGATCTAATCTAATCTAATCTAATCTAATCTAATCTATCTATCTATCTATCTAGTATTATTATTATATATATACATATATATATAAATATATGGTATTATGCATCATATATAGTATATATATATGTGGTACTAAAGTGGTACAATACATCATATTATACCTGATCTGGGGCCGAAACACCCCGCCTCCACCAGATCCAAACCATCACCCTCCAGCAGGGCACGTACCAAGTAGCCGCGGCGCACCACCTAGGAGACAAAGATTTTTGTTTTTCACCGCCAAAAGGATGGTTGAAACCCTATAAATAATCTGGTTGGTGGTATACCTACCCCTCTGAAAAATATGAAAATATTGCCATGATAATGATTTTTCAATGTGGTAAAGCCAATAATAATCCCCAACATCACCATAATCAATAATCTGGTTGGTGGTTGACCTACCCCTCTGAAAAATATGATTTCGTCAGTTGGGATGATGTTCCAAACCACCAACCAGTAATGGGATATAATGGGATAAACCATGGGATGCTTTTAAGTGCAGGATTTCGCTGGCCCATCCACAGTATTTTCCAAGCAAAAATGGTGATTGAATGGGATTTAACCAACAAAAATTGCGATTTAACCAACAAAATGTTGATTTTATGGGGTGTTCAATGGTGATTCACAAATATGATGATTTATTGGGATTTGATGGGAATATAATTGGGATATAATGGGATATAACTGACCAAATGGGATGTGCCAAAATCCCATTGAAGTAGTGTAAGTAGTCAAAATAGCCAAAAACCCAGTAGTTTTAAAGCCGCAACTTCCCCAGAAAAAAATGATCGTATACCCCATCATCACACATGACACTTAAACTTGCATGGGTATCCCTCACTTTTGGACAAATCAAGTATAGTTGGCAAAACTGCTAGAACAATTCCGAACAATGACACTCCCTCATTCAATGACACTCCCGGTTTGCTGTGTGGTTGAGTTGATTAAGCTTCAGGTTCTTCGACTTGTGACCACAACTTAGCTTCTTTGCTATTACTCAAAAGAAAAAAAGATGCTCTGTAGTTACTTATTCATGTTGTCCCACACAAGATATTTAGTAGAACAGTATAACTACACACACTATCCCAATCGTACTAGTCGATTCTATCTGGATACTATCGTTCCATCTAAAGAGTACCAAAGATACATATTCTTATTCATGCTATCCCAACAATCAAAGAACTACACACAGTATCCCAATGATTCAAAACACAATGTCGTGCTCCCATAATCGGAATCTTTATAATGGCTACACGGGGGGTCCTAAAATAGGGTTACCCCTCAATCATCTATCAAAATATAGGATGTTCCATTATAAACCAACCGTTTGGGGGATCCCCCATTGATGGAAACCCCTCCCTATGAATGCATTGATCATCCTCCAATGTGTGTAACCCAGCACGGCACCTCTTCACGCACCTTCAAACGAAGACTCTCCGGTCCTGCGGCGGTGTTTAAGATACCATTGGTACCCCTGGCGATCCAACCTGGTTTTATCCTGATTACAGCCAGGTATACGGACGGTTTCATGAAGGACAACCCCCCCGTGATGTTCATTGGTTTGTAACCCCAGCTGAGACAGATCAACCATAAATCCAAGCAGCATTTTAGTTGTAAACCAACCGAAAGCTATCATAAATCACATCCCAGTTTTGAATCATATTATGGTAATTACCTTTATATTTTATATACCAGACAGATATATATATATAATGTATATATATATAATGTATATATATATATAATGTATATATATATATATGTATTGCCATGAATCATCCCATATATGGTTAAATCATGTTTAATCTCCATTTCTGGGGACTCTACATCCTCTATGGCAGCCTATGGCGTGCCTGAGCCTACCAGATCCGCAAGACACCGCGTCGCCAGCCACTGGAGCTGGGGACTTTCCTTGGAACCCCAAAGGTCATCCGGACCAAAGGAACATTCAGGAGCTACCAAGTTTTGATGGCAAAAATGTGGGGAATATACTGAATATATATATATAATATGTTTTTAATGTTATGTGTGTATATATATACATGGAATATATATATTATCATATGAACCTGCCAACAATGGATATGGGGTGTAATCAGTGTAATCACATGACCAGAGCTGAGGTGACCCCCACTTTACCAACCAAAATGTTGATTGAAGTACCCTCTGGTTATGTCAAAATAGCTATTGAAAATGGCCATTTATAGTGAGTTTTCCCATGAAAAATGGTGATTTTCCATAGTTACGTTAGTCTACCAGAGGGTATACTATGTATACAAAGAATCCACCATAGATTCCTTTTCCACCCTGGAAATGAGGGTGGAAAATAAGGATATGTTCGTTTCCACAGAAAAATTGCCGTTGTTTACAGCAATTCTCACAGGCTGGGATAGATCGACATTGCCCAATACAATAACCATAACTTCCAGGAAACTCCGAAAAAAAAAAATCGGTTGGCTGCGTATCTATACGATATATACCAAGAAATCCACACGAATTCCTAACTATATCTCCTATCCCCATTCGATATGTGTTCATAAAATGGATCCCCATTAATAGTCCCATGGCTTTTCTTGTGCCGCCAACACCATAAAGGTCGATCGGTCGATCTCTTCCCCCCCGAAAAACCTCCACCCGAGTCGCATCTTCCAATAGGCTCAGCAGGGTTTTCCAGGCCCCGCAGCCTTCCAGTAGCCGTGGAAGCTGTGAAGGGTAGAAAGCCGTATCCTGCGCACTGAGGGGAGTCACGCTTGGCCGCTGTCGCGGCCAAAACGTAAGAATGATATGTATATGTGTATATATCTTCTATGAGAACAGGGAGTCTAATCAGGAGGGATCATAATCAAACTTGGAAAAATAAAAAATAGTAAATAATGATAATAAATAATAAATTAAGATAAGAATAAATAATACCAAATTGTAACAAATAGTGGAAGCTATCAAAAAATATACAAAAATAATTAAACATAACAAAAAATATTTAAAATTATTGATTCAATTACCTTCCAGAACTGAGAAAAACTTGAAAAAATGAAAGAAACATAGGAAAACATAGAAAAAATAGAAACAAATAAGAAAAAATAGAAAAAAACTAGAAAAAAATAGAAAAAAATAAAAAAAAATAAAAAAATAAATAAAAATAAAAATAAAATATTTTGGGGGCGCCGAGGCAGATTTCCTTTAAGTTTCTGCAGTTTTGCTTCACAATTCCATTGTTTTATTGCAGTTTGGACTACCCTAGTTCATTTCTGAATATGATCCCTTTGAATATGAGCCCAAAGCTCATTGATGAATATACTAATATTGTACAAGTATATGTATATGTGGTTATAGTTGTTTAGTACATGTGGATGTATTACATCTATGTGTATATATATATATTCATATCGGGATGCTTTGGTTGAGTCCCCCAGTGTATTTCGGGATTTTTTACAACATATAACAGTGTTTGGGTTTGGGTTTGGCGTTCAAAAAACTGGGGTGCCCGGGTGCCGAAAGTGTTTGGCATAAGCAGTTTGGGCGTGTGAGGAGTTCACCCAATGCTGTTCCTGCCACTTCCCCATTAAAAACAACACAGGAGAAGATCGAAAGCAATACTCCCCAGAAAAAAAGAAGGAGAAAGAAGAAATAGGAGAAAACAATGATAACAAAAATGATGTAAACCATCAAAGGAGAGGAAAACATGTTGAGAGCAAACATGAAAGCAAAATGAAGCAACCCACAACATGCCCAGCCCCCGAAACCGACCTATTTACCTTTTTTGCCCACCCAACCCTTCAAAGGGGACTTAACCCAAGTATTATACCCAATCATGTACACACATATTATAATATATATATATATATATACATATGAGTTGGTGTGAAAATGCATGCCAGTCGTGGTCAAATTGGAATCAAAACTCAGGCATCCTGGCCGCAAATGATTCGCCTGAGTGATTCACCCACAGACGTTGCTTCAACAAATGTTGGGCCAACAAACCATGGAAAATGGCTCATAGAAATAGATGATTTCTGAATATTTATGATGGTTTACCTATTAAAAATGGTGCTTTTCCATGGCAAACTGTTAGTCATAACCAGATGGTAACACACAACCCCCTCCCCACAATGGCACCAGCTCTTTTTTCTGACATAGGAAAAGGTCTTCATCACTCCATCGCTGTCGGAACAAGACAACAATACCACCCTGCTATCTCAGAGACTCCCGTTCTCGAGGCTTGGTGCCACTTTTGCTCCAAGTTGAACCAGTGCTGCGTAGCCAGCTGCGGCACGAACCATGGGAATCTCATCGCTCTGGCACATCTCCTGAGGTTTTTAGGCATGGCTGGAAGGGTTCAACAAGATCATTGAGAATGTGGCGATCTTCTGTCCAATTCTCTAGAAGACTTCCGCCCGATTCTTTGATGATTTTCCGCCGTGGTATGAGGTGCTGGGCTGTTTATTTTCCACGAGGTCTGTGGCTTTGTCGGGGTCTGCAAGTATGCTACTCCGTTTCATCCGGTAAATCAACAGGTTCCCTACTTGATGGCCACAGTTTCCCTGGTAAATCATGGTAAATCCCAGCAATCCTACTCAGGATCCAGACGTCTGGATTCAACCTTAGACCTTGACCCAGGAAGGTCTACAACTTGGATTGTTTCGGGTACTGGGTACTAAGATGTACTAAGCACCCGAAATCAAATGGTAAAGTTGGGTAATTAAACGGCATTGGATTTGCTACGCTACGAAGAAAGCACGGAAAAAATGATTTGCACTGGCTTTGGTCCCACCAATCACGTGAAGACAAACAGCAAGTACAGCGACAATCTGACTACTACAAAGGTAGCGTTCATTGCTTTAAGGGCAAACAGGCAGCCGATCTCGAACCAAACACCCCCAGCCCATGGCAGCGGCTAGGACGAGGTTCAATGTCTTCTGCAAATGCTGCGCCGTAGTCACCCAGCTTCCCTAAGGTTTCGCCTCAGGATTCCAGGAGCCAAGGCTGGATCAATCCATGCAACCCCCCGAAGTTTCGAACCGAAAAACCGAAAACTCACCGGTAAGGAGAAGTTCATGACATGACGACCAAGTCACATGCTGCTGCTCTGGATTCAGGATCTTGGCTGGCCAGTTCTCCCGCAATGGTGCTGGCGTAGCACTGACCCACTGTCTCCATGCTGGCCAAACATCTCATGGCCTCGGTGCTCCAGCGCAGGTCATTTGGGGGGGTCCTAAGTCATAGGGTACCCCCAATCAGCCAAGTCATTAGACCATTTTGGTATTGAAATCCATGGTCTTTGGGTACCCCAGGAAACCTTCTTTTTGGAAAATTGTGATCAGAAGGCAACATATGTTTCAACCCATCTCAGGAAAGTTTGTATAGCAGTTTGTTTTACCATCAAATCAGCTAGTCGGTGATTCCAACCTCAAACAACCAGGATAGGCAGCCATCACTGGACCATGGAAACTCAATCTCTAGACGCCAAGTTGCAGAGGCTCGAACACAGCCATATTCGTCGGAAATGCACTTGAAGACCTGTGAAGAATAAGTCCTTGCAGCTCGATGCGTCGAAGGGCCCCCATTTGCAGCTGTCATGTTGGCCATCGGACTATCTATTTAGTTTCTAGTGAAACTCCTATGATCAGTTGGTAAATCATTGGGACTTTCAATGATTCATGATGATACTATATAACTTTATATAACCATATATAACCATATATAACCATATATAACCTGTATATTCCGTTATGAGGAGTCAATTCCCATTCTAATTGGCTACCGATTCTGTGCCCGGAGGCCTGGAAGCCCTGGCGCCTATCGCTGCTCCGAGGAGTCTGGTGGACCAACCCAAACGGTTGGAAAGCAAAAAGCTCCAAGAGTACAGTAGCCACAATGGCAAAGGAATGTGAATATTCGACTAACCATTGACCCGTTTTTTTTTTCAGAGTCGTCAGGGATGAAAGCTGTGGGGATGCAGGTCATGTCACCCTGCCCCGAACGGATGACATGTCCTCCTGATTCTAAGTTTCTGAAGGTGTCATGGTGCAACAATCATAGTCCCCAAAACGACTCTCAAGATCTCTCAAGTCTTAACCCCAACAACGGTCACAAAGTCAGTCTTCTAAGAAACTGGGATTATAATTCCATATAATGATTATATACTATTGCTCCCAATCCCATGATTGTCCCTCTATAATTGTTGCATATTGTTGCCACATAATCAAGTTCCAATACAGCAACCCCCAACAAGATAGAAAAGTGTTCCCAGGATGGTACAGATGATATTCACCTCATATTTCAAACACGTCAACTGCTCTATCCATTTCGTTGTCCTCTAGCACCCCACAACTGCTGCTCCCAGCGTCTTTGCATGGTCTGGATATGTGGCCAACGCATCCAGGGCCGCCTGTCTGACGGAAGGCGCTTCGTCATGGAAGAGATCCGGCAAATTGTCAATGACATCTGTGGCTCCAATGGCTGCAATGCACTGGCATGCCTTCCTTGGTGCTGGGCAGGCAGTGGCAATATATGGCAATGCAGCTTGCATAGCTCGCCTCTTTCTCAAGAGCTCCCCTGAATTTCTGTGGAGTTCCCTGATGCTATAGCTATTCAAGGACAGTACCATGCTGTCTCCTGTCTCCGTGATAACTCTCTGCTACCTCATGCCCAGGAGCAGACGCACCAGGTACACGTCATCCTCCAGGACGGACATGATGCTGGTGGAGTGTTTCTTCGCCGCGGCGCCAAACTGCATCAGGGCTTCAATGGCGCATAACCTGCGAGGACTGGTTGGCCGACTTTTTGGGGATTTCATGGCCCGAAATGTATCGAAATGTCGGTTTGAGGTCATGAATTTGCAGTTTAGAAGGTATTTGCGCGTTGACTTGCTGCAAGTGAAGGAAAGGTCAACCATTTGCTTCTGGCTTTTTTGATGTAAGTTAAAGAAAAAGTGCTTGGACGTTGGAAAAAAATCTTGTCCATGTTCCTCCAATTAATGACCCATCCCGGCAAGCAAAAGTGAAGCCATCAACAGGGTTGCAACACCGAAGGAAAAATGTGGGCGATTTTTTAAGGTGCAAAACTACCTTCATTTCCCCTCGTGGGCTCATCATTTTCTGATAGGTCGCGGCAACTTGGATCAACCCCTTTGATCACCTGTCTACGAGCACGGCCCGACCTGACTTCATAGGATTTGTCCCGCAAGGCGCCCGACACGGCGGCCAGGTGCTTTTCAGACTTCATGAGACCTGGCGGCTCTGATGGTCTGATCCCCCAACCGGGATGATCAACATGCCAGCGTGGCGTAGTTTGCAAGCACGGATCATATTCCACGTCTATTTACAAACGATTTCAGACATCATGTTTTCGGAGGTTTCCATCGTCATGTGGATACCCCAATAGTTTTTTTGAATGGTTTTTAATGGACAATCCCAAACTGTAAATGGATGATTTAGGGGTACCCCCATGACTTAGAAAACCCTCAGCTACCTCAGCCAAGGTACTGAGGCTCATCAAAGCCGCACACTTGGGGCGCCGAAGGATGTAGGCGGAGCGCAGGCTACCACCGCCCACGGCCAAATAACCTGGGCGTGGCAGCAAGGGCACCATCCCACTATGAAATTCTTGGAACTTCATGGGTAAATTTACATGAAAATGGAGGACTGGGTATATAATCCATATGCCAAGCTACTGTAACAACTATTGGATAATTACTGGATAATCAGGCATGTTTGAGCCTATATAAATGATAAATTGGATAAGAACAGTGGGTACACTTGCTAACCTAACCAGGGTTAGTTAACCAGTTCCAACAGTAATCAGGATGTAAATCCTAGTAAATGAGCAAACATTCCAGATCGTTCCTAGTGGACAAGTGCGGTGCTATTTTCCACTTGCTACAGGGCTGCTTGAAGAGATAGAAAAGCACATCACGATCAAAATACTTAGGGAATGAACTCTTGGATCTATTTGGGAACCCCTAGAGTATCCTATCAGGCCTATCGTCAATGGAATTATCCCGCTTCTCAAACTTGAGCAAGTAGCTTGCCGCTCACCAGCAGGAGTGTGTATGGTACAAAAACCCGTAAGGGGATTTGTGGCTGAGTACTTTGTACTAACTCCAGGTATTTGGTTTATATATGTACTTGAGGGTGTAAGCCAAATCAAAGTGGTACAAAGTATGCACCCTATAACCTGGCAGCCGAACTGACCCGCTCAGCTAAAGGAACTCTCGGAGTCATCATCCCCGTTGTCTCCGAGAAGGACTGCCACGTCTTCCTTCGGATCTGCAGTGACGATGCTGACATAAGATTCACCACAACCCATGTGTTCGTATACGAATGCATGAGTACATCTACATATGACAAAAAAGCAACAGAAAGATGTGTATATGCAATATGTCTATAATGCAGATATAAATAAAGAGAATCTATATGTACAGAACATGCATGGTTGACGTGTCTACGGGGTTTCCTCTCCTAAAATCTACCGCCCAAGCATCCGCAGCGCTTGATGCACCACACTTCCCCAGGGCCAGGGCTGCAGCGCAGCGAAGGCCCGGCTGAGAATCCTTGAGCAACGCCACGATGCTCCTGGGAGGCCAGGCACATTTCACCAACAAAATTCTGGGATCTTCTGGGATCTAAGTTTTTTTCGATTGGAGCGAAAGTTGTACTTTTGGAGATGTTTGGAGATGGAAAAACCCTGGAAATTGTGGACTTAAGCAACGTTTTACGAATGTGGATGAGATCCATGAGAAATCCTGGTTGGTTAAGAACAAAAATTGCCAGTTCATGGATTGTGATAATCCCCCGTATACTCCACGGGTAGTAGCTTAATACGCCCGAACTGAGTATCAACCAACAGCGGTGTTGAACGCGCTCAATTGGGAATATCAGCAAGATGATAAGGAAGATTGATGGGCAAAGAGTATCAACAGCAATGGGCTGTGCAGGCAGATATCGTTGTGGGTTTGTTCATGACTGGAGGTTTAAAGATTGGACATGACCAAGAATTTGGAATCTTCAATCCCAATTTGTCAACCCTGCAGTTGCCCAAGTTTCTTAGGGTCAGCCAGCACCGCATCTGGAGCTACCGCCAACGTGCTGGCAGCTGCTTGGCGAGTGAGGCTGTCTTTGTCTTGCAAGCATGAGACAATCTCCGGAAGATTCTTCCTGAAGCGTCCAACTTCGCAGCAATGCCCATTCCCAACTGCACCAACCCGTGGTTCAAAAATATGTTTGAACTGGTGTGTTTTTAACAGGGCATGGATTGTGATCATCCTGGACCTGCTGATGGGATTGCGCAGCCGTTTTTTTTCAACGAGTGTCTTGACCACTTCCGGTCCCAGATTTCCCAGGGCCGTGACGGCAGCAAAGCGCGTGCCTTTTCCGGCGAAGCATGGGGAGATATGGAAGTATAATGAGACATAACGATAAAACTAGTTTAGTATTGTATATAGTTGTTACACATAGCAGTCACTATATACTATACACAACATATCTAGTTGGCAAGTATGTGTATATATATATACATGTATTTAGTACCATTAGTAGAGGCCTAGTGTATACTTATATAATCAGTAATCAGTATATCATCTAGTTAGTATATGATCAAAGTATAGATGATGGTTAGTTGATGATGGGTCCCTACCATTTTGGTGGTTCTGAAATAACTAGCACGATGATATTTGGGTGTCTCTGAAAATGAGATATACCCCAACAAATTGCAATTTTAAACAGGAATATGATAAATTTGGAGTACTGAGGATCCCTAATTAACCTATTTTCAGACCATATTCTAATCATTCAATATTAAATATTTTATTGATCACATAATCCAATCATAATGCAATATTCAGACCATATTCTAATCATTCAATATGTGTGTATGTACATATGAATATATGGATATATAAATGAATAATGAATATTTGTATATGCCTATATGTCTATATGTCTATATGTATATGTATATATATATATATATGAATATTTGAACATATGAATATAAATATATGTATATATGTATTTATATATATATATATATGTATAT